>ODAI012623383.1_pt1 | contig 251947 bp, 217 predicted proteins | sample 1539321 | NCBI WGS metagenome assembly ODAI01 (sample SAMN02144231, study PRJEB22623) | gut metagenome | biome: sheep rumen | host: Ovis aries | place: New Zealand | reverse complement strand
GCGGCCACTTCGCCCGCTTCCAGTTCCTCGAGCATCTGGCTGTAGGTGCCGGTGGTGATGTGCGGGAGGGCGGCAACCGTCTGCAACTGCGTCGTACCTTCGTAAATCGAAGTGATACGAGCGTCGCGGTAGAGGCGCTGGCAAGCGTATTCGAGCATGTAGCCGGAACCGCCGTGCACCTGGATGCTGTCGTAGGCGTTCAGGTTCGCGTATTCGGAGTTCATGCCCTTCGCAAGCGGCGTGCAAGCAGAGGCGAGCTTCTGGTAGAGCTTGAGTTCTGCCTTCTCCTCGTCAGTGAGCTTGCGGGTGCGCTCGATGTCCTCGAGTCCCTTGTAGATGTCCACGTAGCGGGCTGTCTGGTACAGGAGTGCGCGGCCTGCGTCGAGGCGTGCCTTGATGTTGGAAATCATCTCATAGACGGCGGGGAAGTTCACGATGGCCTGGCCGAACTGCTTGCGGTCCTTGGCGTAGGCGAGGGCTTCGTTGTATGCCATCTGGCTGATGCCCACGGACTGTGCGGCAATGCCGAGGCGGGCGCCGTTCATGAGTGCCATCACGTACTTGATGAGGCCGAACTTGCGGCGGCCACAGAGCTCAGCCTTCGCGTTCTTATAGACAAGTTCGCAGGTCGGGCTTCCGTGGATGCCGAGCTTGTTCTCGATGCGGCGCACGTTCACGCCACCGTCGCGCTTGTCGTAGATGAACATGGAGAGGCCGCGGCCGTCGTGGGTGCCTTCTTCGGAGCGGGCGAGCACCAGGTGAATGTCGGAGTCACCGTTCGTGATGAAGCGCTTCACGCCGTTCAGGTACCAGCACTTGTCGGCTTCGCTGTAGGTGGCCTTGAGCATCACGCGCTGCAGGTCGGAACCGGCATCGGGTTCGGTCAGGTCCATGGACATCGTCTCGCCGGCGCAAACGCGCGGGATAAAGCGGGAACGCTGGTCCTCGTCGCCGAACTCGTACAAGGTCTCGATGCAGTCCTGAAGGGACCAGATGTTCTCGAAACCGGCGTCCGCAGAGGCGATCATTTCGTTGATGGCCGTGTAGGCGGTAATCGGGAAGTTCAGGCCGCCGAAGCGGCGCGGCATGGTCACGCCATTGAGGCCGGCCTTGCGGGTGGCTTCCAGGTTCTCGTAGGTCTTGCTTGCGTAACGCACGCGGCCGTCTTCGCAGTGGGGGCCTTCGGCGTCCACGTCTTCGGAGTTCGGGAAGATGGTGTTCGCGGTGATGTCGCCCGCGACTTCGAGCACGCGGTTGTAGCTGTCTATCGCGTCGGCGTAGTCTTCCGGCGCATAGTCAAAGCTGTCCTTGTCGGCGTAGCCGTTTTCCTTGAGCTCCACGATGCGCTGCATCAGAGGAGAGCTTTCAAGGTTGAACTTAATCTCTGGATGGTCTGTGTAAAAATTCGCCATAACGCCTACTTGTTGTTTGCCTTGTAATACTTGATCATCTTCGGGATGACCTCTTCGACGGTGCCGTTGATCACGTAGTCAGCGATAGCGTTGATCGGGGCGTCGGGGTCGGAGTTCACGGAGATGATGATTCCTGAATCCTGCATGCCGGCGAGGTGCTGAATCTGGCCGGAGATACCGCAGGCGATATACACCTTCGGGCGTACGGTCACGCCGGTCTGGCCAATCTGGCGGTCATGATCGGCAAAGCCCGCGTCGATAGCGGCACGGCTTGCGCCCACTTCGGCGTGGAGTTCCTTCGCCAGTTCGAACAGCATGTCGAAGTTTTCCTTGGAGCCCATGCCGTAACCACCGGCGACCACGATGGGTGCGCCCTTGAGGTTGTGCTTGGCCTTTTCCACATGGCGTTCGAGCACCTTGACCACGTATTCCGTTTCCGGCACGTACTTGGCCACGTCGTGCTTGATGACTTCGCCCTTGTAGTTCGGATCGACAATTTCCTTCTTCATCACGCCTTCGCGCACCGTCGCCATCTGCGGGCGGTGTTCCGGGTTCACGATGGTAGCAACAATGTTGCCGCCGAACGCCGGGCGAATCTGGCAGAGCTGGTTTTCGTAGAACTTCTTCACGCCGCCGATGCTCATTTCGAAGCTGTCGATTTCGAGTTCGGTACAGTCGGCGGTAAGGCCGCTGTGCATGGCGCTGGAAATACGCGGGCCGAGGTCACGGCCAATCACCGTTGCGCCCAGCAGGCAAATCTGCGGCTGCTCTTCCTTGAAGAGGTTCACCACGAGAGAAGCGTGCGGGTTGGTGGTGTAGGGGAAGAGCCCTTCGGCGTCAAACACGTGGACCTTGTCCACACCGTAGGGGAACACCTGCTTTTCAATTCCGTCGAGGCCCTTGCCGGCACAGATGCATTCGAGCTGAACGCCGAGCGTGTTGGCGAGCTTGCGGCCCTTGGACAAAAGTTCGAGGGAAACGTCGACAACGGTCGTGCCCTCAATTTCGCAATATACAAATACGTTATTCATAGGCTAGCCAATAATCTTCCCGTCTAAAAGTTCCTTGATAAGTCCTTCGACGTCGGCGTCGCTTGCGGTGAGCGTGCGGCTTTCCTTCGCCTTGAACACGATGTTCTTGACAGCCTTCACGTTCGTCGGAGAACCGGCCTTACCGATCTGGGCAGGGTCTGCGTCGATGTCGGCGGCACCCCACTGCGGAATGTTCAGGTAGGGCTTCTTCACGATGAGGGCTTCGTACTTTTCGGCGTCTTCCGGCTTGCGTTCGGCAACCACCGTAGCGTTCTTGAACTTCATGAGGCGCTTTGCGTTGCGCGGACGGCACGGGGCCGCACTTCCGTTCACGGTCACGACCAGCGGGAGCGGTGCTTCCACCGTTTCCACGCCACCGTCGATGTGGCGGCGGATAACGACCTTCTTGGCCTTTTCGTCGAGGGAGAGAATTTCTTCGGCGTAGGTCACCTGCGTGAGGCCGAGCTTTTCTGCAATCTGCGGACCGACCTGTGCGGTATCGCCGTCGATAGCCTGGCGGCCACCGAGAATGATGTCGTAGTCGCCAATCTTCTTGACGGCCTGGGCGAGCGTGTAGCTCGTAGCGAGAGTGTCAGCACCACCGAGCGGGCGGTCCGTCACCACGAAACCTTCGTCGGCACCGCGGTACAATGCTTCGCGGACGACTTCGGCAGACTTCGGGAGACCCATCGTCAGCACAGAGATGGTGGAACCCGGGAACTGGTCCTTCAAACGAAGGGCTTGCTCCAGGGCGTTCAGGTCTTCGGGGTTGAAGACCGCGGGCAATGCGGCACGATTGATGGTTCCCTGCTCCGTCATGGCATCGGGGCCCACGTTTCGTGTATCAGGTACTTGCTTAGCAAGCACAACGATTTTAAGACTCATTATATCCTTATAGTGTTGAATTTACGTTTTATGTTTTGCTGTGTACAAGATAGAAATTATCGGGTGCTCCGCCCCGACCTCCAGTAGAGGTCTTTCCCACGTCATCTCCGCATAAGAAAATTGACGTTTTTTTGTAATAAAATACTTTGGCTTAAATGCGAAAAAAGCCCGATTTGAGATTCAATCGGGCTTAACGTGATTTCAAAGTATATTATACTGCTTATTTCACTTCCACGTAAACGCCCTTGGGCAGGTCGGGGAGGGATCCGTTGGCGTTGCGCGCCCCTACGGGCTGACCGAGCACGTTGAATATCCTGTTCCCGGGCTTGCCGTAACGAGCCTTCTCGATATTGCGGATGATGGTGGTGCCGCCTTCGATTGTCACCTTGATTTCGAAGGTGACCTGCTTGCTCCCGTAAACGAGCGCTTGACGCACGGTGAATGTGTCCCCGCCCTTGACCTTGTTCGGCATGTGGCCGATTTTCGTGGTCATGGTCGTAAGGTCCACGTTGGAGAACACGATGCTGGTGCCGTTCGGGTCCCAGGCAACGATTTTTCCGCTATTGTCGAACCAGTGTCCGGTGCCTTCGCCGGTAGTGTTGCTGTTGAGGCTCCCGTCGGGTTCCACTCCGTAGAATTCTACTTTGTCTTCAATTTCGGTCCGCTTGATGCCGAAAATGCTTGCGACTTCGTTGCCGTTCAGGTCGAGCGTTACGGGCGCATAGTTGTCGCTTATCGGGAGTGTCGTTTTGAGCGCGATTTTCTGGACCGTGATTTCGACAGAACTGCTGGATGCGGGTTCCGACGAACTGGACGATGGCTCGGAACAGTTCTCGCCGATGCAGAACGTGAGCGTCTCTCCGGGGGTCCCGATGTCGGTGATTTTCAATCCCGTCTTGGAACCGTTGTACCAGCGGATAGCGGGGTAGGCGTCATCTGAAAATTCCGCGTAGGTCCCGCTCTTGAAGAACGTGTTGGCGGTGCTGCCCGGGCTTGGCCACTGGTCAGTTACGGCATCGCTCGTTTTGCCTGCCGCGCTGGCGTGCACGATTCGGAGTCCGAGTTTGTCTGCGGAGGAATTTCCTTCAATCGAAAAGTCGTAATGTTGCATCAGGAGGCCGCTACCTGCTAGGACTTTGTTACGGCCTTTATTTTGTACGTAAGACCAGACGAGGCCTTCCTGGTTTGGCCTTGCGGGGTTCTTGTAGCGGTAGCAGAATTCACCCGGTTTCGTAACTTCAAGGCTTGTTATGTTGTCTACATCTTCGCTGGTGATGTCCACGAACGGAATCCAGCCCTGGTCCGCACGGTAGAAGTCGTTTATCGCCACCGGGTTCAGGTCGTTCGCGCGGTTGCCCATGGTGCAGTAGTCGCCGTACCAGTAGAGGTCCGGCCAACCGAAGATCATGTGCCCCGATTCATGCACAAAGACGTATATCGAAAACTTGCCCGGCATGTCCGTCATCTGGTGGTGCGTGAGCCGGACTCCATCGCGCTTTTCGTTGGACCATCCGGAATGCGGCCAGAGCCCCTGACCCCATGTCTGTCCGGGGCCTGCATACACGATGTTAATGGCTTCGGTGGTGCCGTCCTTGTCGTTGTCGTAGCGTGAAAAATCGACTTGTGAATCGAAATACGCGAAAACTTCTTTCATCAGCGAATCGGAACCCGAGTATCCCTGCAAACCTTCGTACCATGATTTAGGGTGCTTTGCGCGGTACCAACCGTAGACTTCGTTCGTGAGGTCCAGCTGCCCGTTGGAAACGTCTAGATAGTAGTCGCGCACGGAACCGTTGCAACCGTCCCTATTGAAGCCTTCCTTGTTGAGCCATTCCTCGACTTCGCTCACCGTAACGGGGGCGGGCTTGTCCGAAAAATCGACGAGCAGGGTAAGGCTGTAGATTTTGCCCTTGGGGGCGGCATAGTGGCTCTTGGTCGTGACCGCGGTCGTTTTCGTGAGGGTGCGGTTGTTGAATGTGGGCATAGCCTCGGCGGGCCATTCCTGGACGCGCTTCCCCTGGTACACGATGTCGGCGAACGCCATCGCGGGCAGCATCAATGCGATAAGACTAAAAAACGGAATCCTGTTTTTCATAAACATCCCTCTGCGAGAATCATACACCCGATGTTAATATATTCTTTTTTGGGACGAAGCGGTTGCCTGTAGCAAAGAATCCGTGTTAAAGACGTGTAATAATTTGTTGCTTGTTTTTCCTCCCCGCAATTTATTACATTTTCGGATATGAAATTCAAACGCATTCTTCTCAAGCTCAGTGGCGAAGCCCTCGCAGGCGAAAAGGGCCACGGTATCGATAACCAGATTCTCTCCGACATGGCGTCCGAAATTGCCTCCATCGTCAAGCAGGGCGTGCAGGTCGCGCTCGTGATTGGCGGCGGCAATCTCGTCCGTGGCATTTCCGCTTCTGCAGGCGGCATGAACCGCGCCCAGGGTGATGCCATGGGCATGCTCGGCACCGTGATGAACGGCCTCGCCATGCAGGACGCCCTCGACAAGCAAGGAATCGACTCCGTAGTGATGTCCGCCATCCGCATGGAACCGGTCTGCGAATTCTTCGACCGCCGCAAGGCTTTAAAGCTCCTCTCCGCAGGCTCCGTCGTGATTTTCTCCGCCGGTACGGGTAACCCGTTCTTCACCACCGACAGCTGCGCTGCTCTCCGCGCCATCGAAAGCGAATGTGATGTGATTATGAAGGCCACCAAGGTCGACGGCATCTACACCGCGGACCCGGTCAAGGATCCGACAGCCACCCGCTTCGACGATATCAGCTACAAGGAAGTCATTTCCCGCGGCCTCAAGGTCATGGATACCGCCGCCGTCGCCCTCTGCATGGAAAACAACATGCCCATCTTCGTGTTCAAGATGGAAAAGGGCAATTTGACCCGCGCGGCCATCGAAGGCGACCTCGGTACGCTGGTCCACTGCTAGGGATTTTTACTTATATTTAACTACGGAAACAAACCATCAACTCTTAACTAACTAGTGACTAATGACTAGTGACTAGGAACGAACTATGGCAGACTATACCGAAAAAATGGACAAGGCCATCGAGGCCACCGAACGTGAATTCTCCAAGATCCGCGCTGGCCAGGCTAGCCCCGCTATCCTCAACGACGTACGTATCGACTACTACGGCACCCCGACGCCGATTTCCCAGGTGGCGAAGATTTCTGTGCCCGAACCGCGTATGCTGCTCGTGACCCCGTGGGAAAAGCAGCTCGTCGACACCATCGACAAGGCGATTCTTGCGGCAAATATCGGCGTGACCCCGATGAAGGACGGCAACTGCATCCGCGTGTCGCTTCCCATACTCACGACCGAACGTCGCCAGGAACTCGCGAAGGTGGCCCGCAAGCATGCCGAAGAAGGCCGTGTGGCTATCCGTAACATCCGCCGCGATGCGAACGACGCCATCAAGAAGAACAAGGACCTGCCCGAAGACGAAGTCAAGAAGCAGCAGGACGAAATCCAGAAGGCGACCGACAAGTATATCGCAAAGATTGACGCTATCCTTGCCGAGAAGGAAGCGGACCTCCTCAAGGTGTAGTCCGGGGCGACCGTGGCGAACCAGCTTAGACATGTTGCCATCATTATGGACGGTAACGGGCGTTGGGCCCGTAGCCGCGGGCTAGAGCGTTTTCTCGGGCACCGCAAGGGCACGCAGGCGACCATCGACGCGGTGGAAGTTGGCGTGAATCTGGGCCTCGAGCACATGACCCTCTACGTGTTCAGTTCCGAAAACTGGGGCAGGCCCAGCAAGGAAGTGGATTACCTGATGAACCTCCTCATCGAGATGGTGGTGAAGGAAATCCCCGACCTCATGGAGAAGAACGTGAAGCTCAAGGTTATCGGGAACATGGAACGCCTGCCCGAAAAGCCGCGCGCGAGCCTCCAGTCCGCCATCGACAAGACGGCGAACAACACGGGCATGCAGCTGAACCTCGCCATCTCGTACGGTGGCAGGCTCGAAATCGTGGATGCGGCGAAGGCTATCGCCACGCAGGTGCAGGCGGGTACGCTCAAGATCGAGGATATCGACGAGAACGTGTTCGCGAAGAATTTGTATTTGAAGGGCGCTCCCGATCCGGACTTGGTTATCCGTACCGGTGGCGAGTTCAGGCTTTCGAACTACCTGCTCTGGCAGGCCGCCTATAGCGAGTTCTACGTGACGGACACGCTGTGGCCCGACTTTACCAAGGAAGAGTTCCTGAAGGCCGTTGAGTTTTTCAAAACCCGCGAAAGAAGGTTTGGGAAGGTGTTGCATGAGTAACTTGGCTCAGCGTTTGTTGACGGCGTTTATCGCCATTCCTATAGTGTTCGTGTTGCTGTGGTTCTGCGACTACAGCCGTATTGGCCTCATGTGCTTCCTTGCGGGCGTGGGCGCCTGGGAATGGGCGGGCATGGTCTCCAAGATGTACAAGGGTCCCGACATGCGCTACCTCTCGTTTGCGGCAAGCTTTGCCCTCACGCTGGCTTGGGCGCTTGCCTCGGGCGGGTTCTTCGGGCTGACCGCCGTGCCTTATGTTGTCGGGATGACGGCAATGCTTGTGTTCGGCCTGTATATCGCCATCGCCTACGCGAAGGTCGAAATCGATCACATGTTCCCCTGGATGGTGATGCACCTTGCGGCCCCGCTCTACCTCGGACTTTGGGGTGGTATCAACGTGCAGATGATGGGCAACGGACAGGGTCTCGAACACTGCTATCCGTTTATCCTCGTGATGACCTCCGTGTGGCTGTGCGATACGGTCGCGTATTTCTTCGGAAAGTTTGCTGCGGGCAAGGGACCCTTCGGACGCCATCCGTTCGCTCCGAACATCAGTCCCAAGAAGACTTGGGAAGGCTCCATTGCCGGTTCTGTCGCAACTATCGCGTGGGTCGCCTACTGGGCCAAGTGCAGTTCCGCCCTTGCGGTTTTCAACGTGCGGCTCGACTGGACGCTCGCGGTCGTGCTTGGACTCCTGATTACTGTCGCGGGCCAGGCGGGTGACCTCCTGATGAGCGCCCTCAAGCGTTGGAGCGGCACCAAGGATTCGGGCAACCTGTTCGTGGGGCACGGTGGCGTGCTCGACCGCTGCGATTCCTTCTACCTCGCGGCCCCGATGCTCGTGCTGCTGATGGATTTCTTCAAGAATATTGCCTAAAAGTCAAGGAGGAAAAATGAAAAAGTTTCTCGTTTTTGCTTTCGCCGCTGCTATGACTCTCGCTGCTTGTGGTGACGACGATACCAATCCTACTTCTGGCGGTAACGATAATACCGATCCCGATAACGGTGGCAAGAAGGATGACGGCAAACTGGATGCTGGCTGCAACTTCGCAAAAGAAGATAATGTTTGGAAGTACAAGTATTCAACTTGGGAATACATCGACGAATATACCTGGGTTGACGAGACGACGGTCGATTACAAGGCATATAAGAAAGCGTATCACATGGAAGACGATGACACGACCTATACGGGCGTGAACCGCGACGAGTTCTTCGAAAAGGTTATGGAAGATTGCCTGTTCTACCAGAACATGGACAACTAGCGCTTTATTCCGTGTTCCGCCATGTAGATGGCGAGATAGTCGATAACTCCTGAATCAGCTCCCTTCACGGGAACATACCGCAGGTTGTTCTGCGCGTCGATGATGACGGCGAGCCCGGCGATGTAGTTTATCCAGTGATAGTCCTCGTGATACTTGAGGGCAACCTTTCCTCCGGAACCGAACACGGCCAGGGGCATCACGAATATATCGTGCGAGACCATGATGCTCACGCGCTTCCACTTGGACAGGTTCTTGAGGATGACCTTTTCCATGAATTCCTGGGCGCGGGGCGCAAGTTCGTAGAGTGCGTCGGGGTAGGGTTCTCCGTATGCCCAGTGGGCCATGAGCTCGACGGAACTTCCCTGCATGCCGAGCTTTGTCGCGTATTGTGCGAGCTCGTCTGCGGAAATCTTCAGGAACCAGTTGCCGGTGATGTCGTAGTTCGTGATGAGCTTCGGGAGGTTCGCTTCGCCGCGTCCCTTCGATATGTTATTCGCAGTCTCGTTCGTGCGCACGAATCCCGAGGTGATGTAACTGAATTCTTCGTCGCTCCTGAGAGTTTTTCCTAAGTCCTGGGCCATCTTCACTCCGTTTGCGGTGAGTTCCGTCTCTATCGCCACGGCGTCTTCGCGCTCGGAATGGCGTATGATGAATACCGCCTTCTCGCTAGGCGCTAGGCTCCTGTAAACATCGGAAACCGTCGCGAATCCGTCCTTGTCGAGCGGGATTTCTGTTACTGCGGTCACGGAGCCGGCAGAGCCTGCGGAACTCGACGATTCAGGAACGGAATTTGCGGAGGAGGAAGATTTGATACGCTCTACTACTGATGACGAATGTCCGTGTGTGTAGTGAGCGCTGGAAGAAGAAGCCGGAAGGGAGGAAGACGACATGGCAGCCGACGACCCTTCCGGTGAATCTTGCGCAGATGACCCCCCAAACAGATTTCCGGAGTCAGGAATATCAAGGTCAGATGCGCTTGATTCAATTTCGGTTGGTTCTACATCTTTTGATGACGTGCCCGAATCGGTGCAGGCAATGAACGCGCCTGTAGTGAAGATGGCGAGTGTGAAGACGCGCATCACGAACCCCACTGGTAATCGCCCGCCTCGTACACCGGATTTTCACCGTTGAAGCCGCGCGGGCGCTTGATCTTGTCGTCAAATACGGTCTTGTTGAAGATGCGGAAGTCGCCGCGCTCGTAGCTTTGGAACGAGATGTGGCAGAAGATGGGCCCTGCCGGCATGTATTCGCTGTAGCTCATGGTGCGTTCGCCCGCCGTGTAGAGGTAGTTGAAGTACTTGCCGTTCAGGACGATGTGCAGCCCGATGTTACCCACGGTGAACCAGCGACCCTTCGCGAGGATGTTTTCGTGGTGGGTGTCGTCGTAGTCCATCACCACGAATTCCGCATCGCCATTTTTATCGAGATGGAAACGGTACTTGTGGTTGCCCCCGCAGCAGCGGCCGTCGAAGAACCATGTATAGCCACTTGCCGCAGCGATGCGCGGGTCGCGCACGCTCGTGTCGGGGTGGGCGAGCTGTTCGTCGCTCACGAGGCGCTCGGGTTCCACTGCGGCAATCAGCTGTGCAAGCGTTTTCGGGTTGCTTACGGAGGTGAGCGTGATCTTGTTTTTCGCCTCGCTCATGGAGCGGCGATACAGGCGGTAGGGAATGCCGTCGTCGCTGATCATCGTCATTTCGTCCTGGCTAAAGATGTAGTAGGCGTATGTCTTGGTGCCGCTCCGTGTGACCACGTTGAAACTGCGGTTGTTGAGCGTGTACCACTGTCCTGATACATTTGGGAATCCCGAAACTGCCGCGTTTCCGTCTTCGGCGATGACAACGGTGTAGTCGTCGCTGATCCATGCTTCGTCGGCAGCGGTAATCAGGCGGCAGTCGCGATTCTTGTCGCCCTGGCAGGCGGCAGCCGAGGGGTTCGCCGCTTCGCAGGGGCTCACCATGCCTGGCGGGAGTTCCGCCGACATGCCGATACGGAATCCCATGTCGGCGGCGCCATCGCGGCTGCGGATGGCGCGACGGCTCACCCGCGCGAACTCCGCGGGTTCGCCGTAACTCCCGCCGCGGCGCGTCTTGTTCCCGCTTCCTGTGAGCTGTACCGGATTCACCTTGTCGCCCGCGGTGTAGCCCACGAGCCAGTCGTAGACCCATTCCCACGAGTTTCCGCTCATGTCGTATAGCCCGAGCTTGTTCGGCTTCTTGGTCGCCACGTCGTGCGCCTTGCCGCCGCTGTTTTCGGAATACCATGCCACGTCATCGACGTTGTTGCTGCCCGAGAACTTGAAGTTGTCTGCGACGCCGTCCTTGCCGCCGCGTGCCGCGAATTCCCATTCGGCGTCGGTCAGCAGGCGGTACTGGTGGCCCGAAAGTTGCCCGAGCTTGCAGGCAAAACTGTTCGCGTCGAACCAGCTCACGCCGATTTTGGGTGCCTTGTCCGATTCCCAGACGTTTTTCTTGCCGCCCATTACGGCGTTCCATTGCCCGATAGTGACCTCGGTTGTGGCGATATGGTAGGCGCCTACCGTTACTTTGTGCGCAGGCGTCTCGTAAATCTTGTCCTGCTCGGCGCAGTTGTCGCACCCGCGCGTGTACGTGCCACCCGCGACATACACCATGCTGAATACCGCGCCGTTTACGGTGTCGGCGAAGGTGGCCGGTGCAACGTAGGTAAATTCAGAACCCGCGCCGGTGCTGCTTGAACTCTTGGGCCCGAAACCGCCCGAACTGCCGGGAACGTTCCCGCTCGAGCCTGCAATGTTCGTGCTCGAGCTGGGCGCCGAGCCTGCGCTTGTCGGCTTCGCGCCCGATGAGGTCGCGGGCAGTTCTCCCGAAGAAACTGCGGGCATCCCTCCCGAAGACTGGTTGTCTCCCGGATTGCTGTTGCCCGTATCGCCTGTAAATGAATTGGAAGAGAGCTCTCCCTCTGGAACAGAAATGCCGTCGGAAGATTCCGAGCAGCTCCAGAACACCCCAGCGGCGATTATCGACACCGCTAAAACACCCGAAAAGCGCATGCGCATGGCGCACCTCCTTCGAGTCCATAACCATAACCCAATTCTAAACTAGATTTAAAAAGGAAAAAGCGGTGTAAATTTTTGTAAAGAAAACTGCGGATGCGTTTTTTGCTATTATTTAAGGGAATTAGAAAAAGAGGCATTTTATGAAAAACGTCGTCCTTCTCGGTGCCACAGGCTCCATCGGTACGTCCAGCGTCGATGTCATCCTGCAACATTCCGACATTTTTAACTTGTATGCGGTCGCCGCGAACAGTAGCGTGCAGAAGGTTGCCGAAATCGTGCGCAAATACAAGGTGGAACGCGTGTGCATGTTCGACCCGAACGCCGCGAAGGAACTTGAAGGGATTCTCGGCATGAAGATACTCGCCGGCATGGAAGGCCTGTGCGAACTTGCCGCCGACCCGAAGGCCGATATCATCATCAACGCGCTCATGGGTGCGGTGGGCTGCCTCCCGACCATTACCGCCATCGAGCACGGCAAGCACGTGGCCCTCGCGAACAAGGAGACGATGGTCATGGCTGGCCCCGTCATCTGGGACAAGCTTGCGGAAAACCCGAAGTCGTTTATCACTCCCATCGATTCCGAACACAGCGCCATCTTCCAGTGCCTTGAGGGCGGCAAGCGCGAAAGCGAGGTGGAGTTCCTCGAGATTACCGCTTCCGGCGGGCCTTTCCGCGAATGGCCTATCGAGAAGTTCGAAACCATCACGGTTGCCGACGCGCTCAATCACCCCGTGTGGAGCATGGGCAAGAAGATTACCATCGATTCCGCCTCCATGATGAACAAGGGTCTCGAAGTGCTCGAGGCGCACTTCCTGTTCCATATCCCGTACGAACAAATTAAGGTCGTGGTTCACCCGCAGTCCATGGTGCATTCGCTGGTGCAGTTCCGCGACGGCTCCCTCATGGCGCAGCTCGGCGCTCCCGACATGCGCATCCCCATCCAGGTGGCGCTCACGTGGCCCGACCGTCTGCGTCTCGAAACCAAGCGCCTCGACCTGCCGACACTTGCAAAGCTCACGTTCTTCGAACCGGATTTCAAGAAGTTCCGTTGTCTTGCCCTCGCGTTTGAGGCGGGCCGCCGTGGCGGTATCGTGCCCTCCATGATGAATGCCGCAAACGAGGTGCTCGTCGACCGCTTCCTCAAGGGGAACCTCAAGTTCACCGATATCCCGAAATACGTGGAAATGGTGATGGAAAAAGCCCCGGACGTGACCGGCCACCTGACGCTCGACCAAGTTCTTGACGCCGACGCCGAAGCCCGCAGGCTCACCGCTTCGCTGATAAAGTAATTTTACAAAAGCGTGTTATCCTGAATGGCCCTTTTGCCCTGAAAACGGCAAAAGGGTTGTTCTTTTATACAACAAAATATCGTTCCTTTTTGTGAAAGGCTCGTGTTTGGGGGGTAAATTTATGTTGTGGTTCGAAAAAAGGAGCCCCAAAAGGAGTCAGAAATGAAAAGTTTGGTTATGGCGGCAGGCTTGTTTGTTGCCGTGTCTTCATTTGCCCAGTGGGGCGACTGGGGTGGCGGAAACAACGGTGGTTTCGGCGGCCCGCAAAATGGATCTACCGTTGCGAATGCAGAAAAAACTGCTGACGTGAATTACGTTGGCGACGGAAAAACCTACCATACGCTGGACATCTATATTCCCAAGGATACGGAGGGGCCGTATCCGGTGGTTATTCACACCTACGGAAGTGCCTGGAGCATGAACAATTACAAGGGTTCTGCGGACTTGGCCACCATCTGCTCTGCTTACGCCAAGGCGGGGTATGCGGTAGTGACGCCGAACCATCGCTCGGCAAGCGATGCCAAGTATCCGGCACAACTGCACGACATCAAGGCCGTGGTGCGTTTTGTTCGTGGCAATGCGGCCAAGTACAAGTTCGATACGAATTTTGTGGCCGTGTCCGGGTTCTCCTCGGGTGGCCACCTTTCGAGCCTCACCGCGACGACATGCGGTTTGAAAGAGGGCAAGTCCGGTTCGGTGACTGTCGATCTGGTCGGAGACCTCGGCGAGTACACCACGTTCAGCAGCTGCGTCGACGGTGCCGTGCTCTGGTCCCCTCCGACAGACATCTACACGATGAACCCCATCAGCATGGGTGGCTCCGGAACCATGGAAGGTGCCTTCATCGGTGTAGAACGCGAAGGGAACAAGGACAAGTGGATGGTCGCGAGTTCACCCTACTACGCGAGTGACGACGATCCGCCGGTAATCATGTTCCACGGAACGTCCGACAATATCGTGAATATAGAGCAGAGCCAGGAACTCTACGATTCCCTCAAGAACCACAACGTGGTAACGGAATTTATCAAGGTGTCTGGAGGCTCCCATGGCGGCGACAAGATGAATGCGAAAGAGAACTTGGACAAGGCGGTCGCCTTCCTCGACAAGGCGCGCGAGGCCAAGGCCGCTGCCGCTGTCGTTACACCGCCGGACACCTCGGCCCAGGATACGGTCCCGCCGGGAATCGTGTACGATACTCTTCCGGATGCGTTGCCACTCCTGCGTTCGCTTGGCGCGGTTCCGGTGACTTACGATGTTTTCTCTTTGGATGGCGCCCTGGTCTCGCGTTCCTCCGTGCTCGACAAGAGTGCGTTTAGGCCGGGTGTCTATTACGTGGTCACAAGGACTGCCGCGGGCAGGCGGGATGTGTCCCGGTTTGTGAAAAAGTAAAACACTTGATACAGTTTGGTTTATAATTCTTTAATAGGCGGTCCTATACGGGCCGCCTTTCCTTATATTGTGTTCAGGTGTATGACAACTTTTCTTGCGCAAGAGAGGATGTTTTGAAAACGAATAGAATCAAGCTGGTCGTGCTTTCCGCGACCGTTGCCGCCGGTGTTTCGACGGCCTTTGCAGCCAATGCCTACATAAACCAGGTGGGTTACCGCCCTTCCGACCCCAAGCAGTTCTCGCTGGTGGGCGCCTCGGGCAATGTCGAAATCGTGAACGCGTCCGGCCAGACGGCCCTTTCCGTGACTCCGGGGGCCGCATCTTACTGGGATGCGAGCGGGCAGAATGTTCAGCTCGTGGATTTCTCCGAACTCAAGACCGCAGGCAAGTACTCCATCAAGGTGGGCGGACAGGTACTCCGCCAGGATTTGGTGGTCAAGGATAACACGTTCGAGGACGTGCTCAAGGCTGCCGCCAAGTGGTTCTACTACCAGCGCGCATCGATGGCTCTCGAGAGTCAGTATGCGGGCAAGTGGAGCCGTGCTGCGGGGCACACGAATTCTACGGTGGAACTCCATAACTCCGCCGGTTCGGGCTCTATCCAGTCTACCAAGGGCTGGTACGATGCGGGCGACTACGGCCGCTATATCGTGAACTCGGGCATTACCACCTACACGCTCCTCTCGCTTTACGAGCATTTCCCGAATTACTTCAAGAGCCTCAAGTGGAATATCCCTGCGGAGGGTAGCCTCCCGGACCTGCTTGCCGAAATCAAGTGGAACCTGGACTGGATGCTTACCATGCAGGCGAATGACGGCAGTGTGTACCACAAGCTTACGTCTCTCGGGTTCCCGGGCGACGTGATGCCTGCGCAGGACAACCTGAAGCTTTACGTTATCGGCAAGAGCGCCGAGGCCGCTTTTGACTTTGCGGGCGTGATGGCTGTTGCCGCCCGCGTGTACAAGCCGTTCGATTCGAACTACGCAAACAAGTGCCTGGAGGCGGCGAAGAAGGCCTATGCCTGGGGCTCGAACAACATGAACGTGCACTTCACGGCAAACCCGTCCGATGTGTCGACCGGTGCCTACGAAGGCAATAACGCGAGCGACGAGAAACTTTTCGCCGGCACGGAACTTGCCATTACGACAAACGACGGGTCGTACAAGCAGTCGGGTACCACGGAGTATATCTCCTACTGGGGCGACATGAAGGGAATTGCCACCTACGGCAAGGCGACTCATGCGTCTGTTTTTAGTGATGCGGGCGAGGCCAAGCAGAAAATCCTTTCGACCGCCGACGGTTTCGTGAACCGCACCAAGTCCGGTTTTGGCGTGGTGATGGCGAAGGACGATTTTGTGTGGGGTTCAAACGCCGTGGCCTCCAATCAGGGGGTATGGCTCTTGCATGCCTACTACCTCACCGGCGACGAGAAGTATTATGCCGCAGCGCTCAAGGTGCTCGATTACCTGCTCGGCAAGAACCCGCTTGACATGTCTTTTGTGACGGGTTATGGCACCAAGTCTCCGATGATGCCGCACCACCGCCCGAGTACTTCGGATAACGTAACTGAGCCTATCCCGGGAATGCTCGTGGGTGGCCCGCAGCCCGGTGGCGAGGATGTCGGCTCCGCTGCGGAATGGAAGTGCGCCGACTACAGGACAGGACAGGCAGCAACGGCCTATACCGACCAGCGCTGCAGTTATGCAACGAACGAGGTCGCCATCAACTGGAATGCCCCGCTTGCCTACTTGGCGGGCGCTCTCGAGGCGATAAACGCGGGCTTCGCTCCCGACTTTGCCGCTGCAGGAGTCGCGAGGAAAAATGCGACGGCGCAGTCTTCGTCCAGTTCCGCCCCGCAGGGCTCTAGTTCTTCTAGCGCGGTGCCTGCTTCGAGCTCTTCGCAGTGGCAGCCGCCGCAGTCCAGCTCGTCGCAGTGGAACCCGTGGAATCCGGCCAGTTCCAGCGCGACTACCGCAATTCGCGAGGTTGTGCCTGCCGCAATGCAGCGCGATGCAACACCGCGCCTCCGCGTGAAGGATTTCAAGCTTGTCGTCGAGAAAAACGGCAGGCGCTATGACCTCCGCGGTCATCGCCTGCACTAGTTTATGGCATCAGATGCCGGGCGATAGGGAATCTAGCGTAGGAATACTTTCTTTGTGAAGTTGAATCCAGTTCCTGTCGCCTTCACCATGTAGACTCCCTTGCGGGACTCCTTCCACAGGAATTCCTTGCCTTTGGCCGAAGCCATTTCATGGCCGTTCATATCGTAAATGTGCCAGGAAGCCGTTTCGGGGAGCGAGAAAAGGACTCCGTTTCCGAGGCGGTTGACTTCAAGACTGCTCGATGCAAAGCGTTTCGGCAAAATGCTTTCGGACTTGCGGGGCGTCAGGGAAGATGAATCGCCCGGAGTCGCCGATTTCGGGTTGTCGATGGCGTCAATCACGTTCATGAAGGTCCCGCTCATCATCGAGGCTCCGAACCAGGCGAGGAACTGGTCGAAATACATTTCGTTGTGGAGCGTGTCCTCGATTCCGCCGGTGGGGTCGACGGCGTTTCCGAAGTAGTCTCCACCTTCATAGAACTTGCCGAGTTCTTCGCTGAATGCGATGCGGTCTTTCGATTCGCCGACGGCAAGGGCAGCCGTCGCCCACATGCCGACGGTCAGGTGGCTATGTTCCCTGCGGTAGCGCCAGGTATCCTTGTTCTTGCTGTCGTTGAAGTCGGTCCAGATATCATCGGCGGGCAAGAGCTCGCCCGGATTCTCAATTTGATAGAAATTGGACGCTTCGGCGCCTCCCTTGTCGTTGATGAAAGCGAGGGAATTCTTGAGGAACGCCTTTGCGCGAGGCTCGTCGAACCATACGGCATCAATGGCTACGCGCCAGAGGATGCGGATGGCGTCCTTGAAGAAGGCGCGGCTGTTGAAGTAGGCGTTGTAGCCGAGGCTCCCGGCCCACTTGCCATTGGGCTGCATCCAGTCGGGAATCATGCCCATGCTGTAACCGGGGCTGTTCGCGAGGATTTCGTAAGTCTTTTCGACAACCATGTTCCAGCGGTCACCGTTGCTGTCGAAGTTCGCGAAGATCCTATACCATGCAGGCGAGAAATAGCCCGGATTGACAAAGGCGTCGCCTCCCCATCCTGCGCCTGGGGCTAGGATCCCGCTGCTCGTGACCTGCTTGGTGTCCCACATGCAGTCAAGGATTTTCTTGGCGTGGTCGGCGTAGCCGTAATTGAACTTGGTCGAGGTGTATGGCTTCCATTTGCCGGCGGATACAAGTTTGTCTGCAAAAATGAGGGCGAGGGCCACGTCCTCTTCGGCGTCTGTCGCGGCACCCATTCCGCTGATTTTCCCACTGGGATCCATCTGCCAGTTGTAATAACAGCCGCCCCACATCTTTTCGTTGGCGGTATCCCAGATGCTGTTGAAGTGCTCCTGGTCGTTTGCATATAGGGCGACCAGCATGCCGTAGCCGACGGCCTCGCTTACTGCGTCACCCGGGGTCTCGCTCTTAGGCCTGTGGATGAGGCCCTTGCCTTCGGTGTAGGGGTCGATGTTTCGGCGGATTAGGCCCTGCCAGGTGCTGTCGAGTGCGGCTTTCCAGTAGGATTCGTCGACCTTCGGTTGTGCATTGGGCAGATCCAGGACTGCCTGCGAAAACGAAAACGCGGCAGCTACGCAGAGGGGAACCAGCTTTTTCATACAATCTCCGATTTCCCAAATACACTCCCTTTCAAATATATAATAAAAAAGCCGTATCCTTCGGATACGGCCTGTGAATTTGAATGACGTCGCGTTACGCCTGGTGCTTCTTGAACCACTTGATGAGCCCGTTGGTGGAGCTGTCGTGGTTCAGCTCGGCGTCGGCCTTGGCAAGTTCCGGAAGGATCTTCTTGGCGAGCTGCTTACCGAGTTCAACACCCCACTGGTCGTAGCTGTTGATGTTCCAGATAACGCCTTGCGTGAAGATCTTGTGTTCGTACATGGCGATGAGGGCGCCGAGCGTTTCCGGAGAAACGTAGTCCATCATGATGGAGTTGGTCGGCTTGTTGCCTTCGAACACCTTGTGCGGGGCGAGGAATGCGATTTCTTCTTCGCTCTTGCCGTCCTTGCGGAGTTCTTCCTGGGCCTGGGCGAGGGTCTTGCCGTTCATCAAGGCTTCGGGCTGTGCAAAGAAGTTGCTGAGCAGCTTCTGGTGATGGTCGCCGACCTTGTTGTGGCTGTTTGCCGGGGCGATGAAGTCGCACGGAATCATCTTGGTGCCCTGGTGGATGAGCTGGTAGAAGGCGTGCTGGCCGTTCGTGCCCGGTTCACCCCAGAGGATCGGGCCGGTCTGGTAGTTCACGCGCTTGGAATCGCGGTCAACGGTCTTGCCGTTGGATTCCATGTCGGCCTGCTGGAAGTAGGCGGCGAGGCGGTGCAGGTACTGGTCGTACGGGAGCATCGCGTAGCTGGAAGCGCCGAAGAAGTTGTTGTACCAAACGCCGATGAGGGCGAGGATCACCGGCATGTTCTTGTCGGCCGGGGCGGTCTTGAAATGCTGATCCATCTCGTAGGCGCCCTGGTGGAGCTTCATGTAGTTCTCGAAGCCGATGCGGAGCGCGATGGAGAGGCCGATGGCAGACCACAGGGAGTAGCGGCCACCCACCCAGTTCCAGAATTCGAACATGTTCGCGGTGTCGATACCGAAGGCGGCGACGGCCTCGGTGTTGGTGGAGAGCGCCACGAAGTGCTTGGCGATGGACTTTTCGTCGCCGTTGAAGGCCTTGAGGACGGCGGCCTTTGCGGTTTCGGCGTTCGTCATGGTTTCAAGAGTCGTGAAGGTCTTGGAAGCGACGATGAAGAGCGTTTCTTCGATGTTCACCTTCTTGAGGGTCTCGGCCATGTGGGTGCCGTCGATGTTAGAAACGAAGTAAACTTCCGGGGAGTATTCGCCGGCAATCGGCTTGTCTGCATAGGGCTTGAGGGCTTCGGTGACCATCACCGGGCCGAGGTCGGAGCCGCCAATACCGATGTTCACCACGTACTTGATGGACTTGCCGGTGTGGCCCTTCCACTTGCCGCTGCGGACAAGGTGGGTGAAGTCTTCCATATGCTTGAGGACCGCACGGACTTCGGGCATCACGTCCTTGCCGTCGACGCAGATCGGGTCGTTACCCTTGTAGCGGAGAGCGGTGTGGAGCACGGCGCGCTTTTCGGTGGTGTTAATCTTTTCGCCGGCGAAGTACTTCTTGCGCATGTCGTCGAAGTTGGCGGACTTGAGCAAGTCCTGGAGCTTGGCCATGGTCTCGTCGGTGATGATGTTCTTGGAGTAGTCCAGGAAGAGTCCGCAGGCTTCCAGGCTGAACTTCTCGGCACGGGCCGGGTCCTTCGCGAAGAGTTCCTTCATGTGCCAAGTCTTGGCGACTTCGGCGTGGGCCTCGAGGGCCTTCCATTCCTGAGAATCAGTCAGTTTCGACATAGATTAATCCTTTCCGCAAAAGCGGTTATTGTTGCGGAGCTAAATATAGAAATTTTATTACATTATGAACATGGATACTTCATTACTTGACAAGGCGATTGTTTTTGCCGTAAAGGCTCACCAGGGCGTTGAACGCAAGGGCAAGGGGTTTCCCTACATTGTCCATCCGCTGGAGGCCGTCTCCATTGCCGCTACCATGACTAACGACCAGGAACTTTTGGCCGCAGCGGTCCTGCACGATACTGTCGAAGATACCGCGGTCACGTTCCGGGAAATCGAACGCGAATTCGGCAAGCGCGTCGCAAGCCTTGTCGAGGCGGAATCGGACGTGGAATTTCCGGGCAAGAGCCGCGAGGAAAACTGGAGGCTCCGCAAGGAAGAGGCTATCGACCGTCTCTCGACGGCTGCAAACGACGTGAAAATCGTTGCGCTCGCCGACAAGTTGAGCAATATCCGTGCCATTTACCGCGACTACCAAGCCATTGGCGACAAGGTGTGGGACCTGTTCTGCGTCAAGGACAAGGCTTCGCACGAATGGCATTTCCGCGGGCTCGCCCGTGCGCTTTCGAGTCTCGACGCGACCTTTGCCTATAAGGAGTTTGCCGGGACAATCGAAAAAGTTTTTGGAGGCGTATGATGGAAAAGAAAGATGTGGTCGATTACGGGCTTCCTCCCAGGGAGACCATGATTCTCGAAGAATACCGCGAAAAACATGCGACATTCGAAAAGCTTTTGCAGGTGGTGAAAAACATTCTTTCGGAAAGTATCGCCTCCAACAGCATCTACATCAATGCGCTCGAAGCGAGAATCAAGGCGGAAGACAGTCTCGCGGGCAAGCTCGAACGCAAGGCGGGAAAGTATTCTAGCCTTTCGGACCTTACCGACATACTGGGCGTCCGCGTCATCACGTTCTACAGCGACGAGGTCGACAAGATTGCAGCTCTCGTGGGAGAGATTTTCGAAATCGACTGGGAAAACAGCATCGACAAGCGCAAGATGCACGACATCCACAGCTTTGGCTACAGCTCGCTCCATTACATATGCCGCGTTCCAAGGGCGCTCTTTGAAGATCCCGCATTCCCCGAGCTGAACGATATCCGCTTCGAAGTCCAGATGCGAACTGCGTTGCAACATGTGTGGTCGGTGCTCGACCACGATACGGGCTACAAGTCCGGGTTCGAAGTGCCCAAGGAATACCTGCGCAACATAAACCGCCTTGCGGGAATGCTCGAACTTGCGGACGAACAGTTCTGCGCTATCCGTACGGGGATCAACAACTACAGGCGCCATGTTCAGTCGCTGGTGCGTTCCGGAAAATTTGACGAGGTGCCGCTGGACGGGGATTCCTTTGGCAACTACCTGGAACTGCGGCCGTTCGATTCCTTGAACAATCGCATTGCGTCTATCAACCAGGCCGAAATCCATGAGACTTCGCTGGTCGGGTATCTGAAACTTTTCCTGTTCCTCGGCTTCAAGACCCTGGGGGATATCGAAAAAATGATAAAGGAAAATTCCGAGGATGCTTACCAGCTGGCAGCGTTCCAGCTTGCCAATACGGATCTCGATATCATCAACTCTTCGCTTGCGGTGGTGAACCTCTGTGCGGTCCACGTCCTCAAACGCGGCGGCGGAGTTCTCGAGCTGACGCGCTGCCTGGACGAACTGAATGGCCCGTCCGAAGTCAACCGCAGCAGGGCGGAACACCTTTACGGCAGAGCGAAAAAACTAGCTTTTATGGAAGCGGCGAATAGTTGATTCCTTTGAGGTTTGGAAATGAAGATTAATTTTCATGGGTTGGCGTTCAAGCAGTCGGCGATGATTCTCTTGGGAATCAGCGTCGTGTTCGCGGCCCTGTTCGGTTTCGGAAGCTCGCAGATTCAGGAGCGCATGTCGCGTCTGCTATTGCAGAAGGGCGAAGAAATCAGCCGCGCGAACGTGGCCGTCATAAACAACCTGTTCGGTTCTTGTCGAAACTTCGGCGAGGAACTGGCGGTGAAGATTGGTGACCAGCAACTTGCAGGAACCGAACTCGACGACTTCTTGCTGAGGTCGCTTTCGGGCGTGCGCGCGACGGTGCCCCAGGTGCTGGCGGTGGTTGTCGCCTATGAACCGGGCATGGCTCCTAAGGGTGCTCCCGAAGGTGAATACATGCGGCTCGCGCATTACACGGAAAACGGGAATGTCATTACGGACGGCGGCAATTACCAGGAGACGACCTGGTATACGAGCACCCGCGATAGCATGAAGGGAATCTGGCAGGAACCGTTCATCGGCCAGTTTATCAAGGAACCCATCGTCATCTACACGACTCCGATTTTCAGCACATCCGCGTCGGGCCAGAAGCAGTTTGCGGGTGTCCTCTGCGTCGACATTTCCATCGCATTCCTCAAGGACATGGTGGCGAGCATTCCTGTCTCGAACAACGGCTATGCGGTCGTACTCTCGGCAAGCAATATGGTAATCGCGCATCCGAAGGACGAAATCACTTTCAAGGAAAATTTTGGTTCCATCTCGAAGAGCGCATCGCGCAAGCGGTTCGACGAATTCGAGAAGGCGGTGAGCAGCATGAAGAGCGGGCTGTTCCTGGGTTCCTCGTTCGAAGGCGACGAGGCGGCCATCTATTTCACGGCGATGGAAACGATTGACTGGACGTTCATGATCGTGTGGCCTGCAGACTCCTTCCTCGAAGAGCAGCGCTCCGTGAACCATGTGTTTGCGTGGATTAGTGCCGGTGGCTATTTGATCATGCTCGTCATAATCCTCGTTATCACCTTCCGCGTCTCGCGTCCGCTAAAAACGTTGGCGGCCGCCGCCGAGAAACTGGGCCATGGCGATTTTGATACCGAGATTCCCGAAGTCAAGGGCAAAGACGAAATCTCGCAGCTTGCGGATGCGTTTGTCGACATGCGTTCTTCGCTAAAGGAATTTGTCGACAAGCAGAAAGGGCTCGACCGTATCGAACGCGAACTCGAATTCGCCCACAGCATCCAGATGGGAATCCTCCCGAAAGACGAATCCGAAGAAAACTGCTGCGACAGCCGGCATTCGCTGGCCCCGCTCATGCAGCCTGCGAAGGAAGTAGGCGGCGACTTCTACGATTTCTTCAAGATTGACGAGAATCACCTCGCCGTTGTGGTGGGCGACGCTTCGGGCAAGAGTGTCCCGGCGGCGTTGCTCATGATGGTGTCCCGCATCGTAATCCGCACCGTGGCCATGCATCTCCAGTCGGTTACGGAAATCCTCGAGGAGACGAACTACGAGCTGGCGCGACGGAACAAGTCCGTCATGTTCGTGACCGCGTGGATGGGAATACTGGACTTGCGTACCGGCCATGTGGACTTTGCATCGGCTGGGCATAACCCTCCGGCGATCCGCCACAAGGACGGAACCGTGGAATATGTGAAGAGCAAGTCGGGACTCGTGCTCGCAGCCGACGAAAAGACGACCTACAAGCAGCAGTCTTTGGACCTTGCTCCGGGCGACATGCTGTTCCTTTACACCGACGGCGTAACCGAGGCGACGAATGCCGAGGAAGTGATGTTCGGAACGGTGGGACTGCAGAAGGCCCTTTCGGAAAGCGGCAACCGTCCTCCTGTTGGTGCATGCCATTTCGTGAAGGAACGTATCGATGAATTCGTGAACGGCGCTCCGCAGTTCGATGACATTACCATGCTTGCGGTGCAGTTCATCGGTTCCAAGGATAACGAGTGGGAAAAGCACGAAATTGTCGTGGATGCGAAACTCGAAAACCAGCCTTCCCTGACGCAGTTCGTGGAACAGGTGCTCGAACCTTTGGGTGGCTCCATGAAGTCGCAGATGCAGATCGATGTCGCTATTGACGAAATCTTCAGCAACATCGTCAAGTTCTCGGGCGCGAACCAGGTGACGTTGACGGTCGAGACATGCAAGTCCCACCTGATGGCGCGTCTCAGCTTTATCGATGGCGGAAGCCCGTACGATCCGACTAGCGCGAAGGAACCCGATGTGACGCTCTCGGCAGAGGAACGCAGCATCGGCGGGCTTGGATTGTTCATCGTGAAGAAGACGATGGACGATGTGGCTTACCGTCGCGATGGAAGCAAGAACATTCTCACCATTACAAAGAAACTTTAAACGGCAACAACTTAGTGAGGTTATCATGCAGATAGTCAAAACACAGCAAGACGCAACCCTGACTCTCGCTCTCGAAGGGCGCCTGGATACGCTGACGTCGTCCCAGCTCGATGCCGAGATCCAGGGAAAGCTGGACGGTATCACGAGCCTCGTGTTCGATTTCGCAAAGCTCGCCTACATTTCTTCGGCGGGCCTCCGCATTCTGCTTGCGGCCCAGAAGGTCATGAACAAGCAGGGCTCCATGGTCATCAAGAATGCGGGTCCGGAAATCCGCGAAATTTTCGACGTGACCGGATTCAGCGACATTCTGACCCTCGAATAGCGGATCGCTCTTCGTGTTTCTTATAAAATAAGGCCCCGGCGGGTACTGCCGAGGCTTTTGTTGCTTGCCGGAAATGGATTCGGCTATGTGGTGCGCTACGGTTTTGCCGGGGGAGGCGGGTTGTCGCCGTGGCGCCGTTCCTTGCGCTCTTCGCGGAACTTTTTCATCTGTTCCTTGCGGAACTTGTTGAACTTTTCGAGCTGTTCCTGGGAGAGAACCTTGCCGAGCGCGGCGACTCCGTTGATGCGGTGCTCGAGCAGGGATCTGTCCGCGTCGAGGACTTTTGCCTTTGCCGCTTCGATGGCAGCGGCGTCATTCTTTTCGAGGGCTTCGCCAAGTGCTTTTTCGGCGTCGTGCTTCTGAGTCCTCAGTTCCCTGAAGATAGAGTCTCCCTTCGCACGGTTGGCGTCGAGAGCGGCTTTCTGTTCCGGGGTCACTTCCAGTACGGAATCGATGACTGCCGGATTCATGCGGCCTTTGAACCTGGGCCCGTCGGGTCTCTTGCCAAAATCACCATGATGTTCGTGCGGCCCCTTGTGGAAGTCGCCGTGGTGGTGCGGTCCGGGAGGCGGCATCTTTCCGTGGCGTTCGCACTGGAATGTTTCGGCCTTGTTGCAGCAAGTGTTGCACCTGCCGCAGAAGTTCCCCAGGAAGAACCCGAGGGAAAGAGCAAGCACGACAAGGCTTGCGATGAAAAGTTTGGATCCTTTCATGGTATTACTCCTTGGTTAAATAGCTGAAGCCGACCGTTTCCTCGAAAGTTTCGAACTCGTCGCTAGTCGAGTTGCCCAAGCTGGAATACCAGCTCAGGACTTCGGACGGGGCCGAACGATCGATGGCGACGATATCGGTAGATTCGGCCTGGTTGCTGATGGCGGGAAGAAGCGCTGTGAGGCCTATAAGCACAAGGCTTGCGGCTATCGGGATGGCGCTGTACCAGCTCTTGATGGAAATGAACTTGGATGCAGAAACGGCGTCCGCTTCCGCGTCCAGTCGCTCGCAGACTTTGGCCCAGGAATCTTCCCTGGGGGCAAGCCTTTCGAACATGGAGAAGTCAAGTTTGTCAGCCATGATTCTTACGCTCCTTTATACGTTCCTTTACAAAGTCCCTTACGAAGTGCCTTGCGCGACTCAGCCTCGCCTTGATGGTGCCTTCAGGCATTTCGTAGATCTCGGCGAGGTCCTTCACGTCGAGATCCTCGGCGTCCTTGAGCCAGAGCATGCTGCGCGTTTCTGCCGGCAGCTGCGAGAGCCCCTTTTCCAGGAGCTCGGCGTCATAGCTTTCGTCTTGCGGGTCCGGCTTGCCGATGGCCTCCTCGATGATGGTGCCGAGCTTCTCTTCTTCGAGATCGCGGTGGCGCTTCTGTGCGCGCAGCTTCATGAGGCATGCGTTTACGGTGAGCCTGTAGAGCCATGTGTTGAGCGCAGCCTGCCCGCGGAACCCTTGCACGGCCTTCGGTACCTGTACGAACACGTCCATGAGGATGTCTTCGGCCTGGTCGCGGTCCTTCAGCATCCTGAAGGCGAGATTCAGTACGTTGCCGCTCTGGTCCTGCCATAGCATGGCCAGGGCTTCACGGCTGCCTTCCTTCAGGTGTTGGAGAATCACTTTGTCGTTCATACCTTATTTTGATGTATGCGGAATGTCGCAGGTTGCAAAAGAATGGTTTATTTTTACATATTAGAAAAAAGAGGGAAAGCCGGCGTGTCTATGGCGAAAAAACGAAAAAATGGGGCGAAATGCCTCGAAAAGCGGGTTTTTGGGCGCTTTTTGTGATGAATGTCATATCGGTTGTGGACAAAAAGTCAATGAAAGATGGATAGGAATGTAAATTTTTCTACCTTGCAATAGGTATTTTATAGTTGATGGTTACTTTTTCGGACATAGCGGACTACCGCGACTTCTTGAAGGACTACTACGAACGCCGCAAGGCGGAGATGCCCTTCTACAGCTACCGCATGATGGGCGACAAGCTGGGACTCGATTCCAGCTACCTCTACCGTGTGCTGCAGAAGAAACAGCACCTTCCCGCCCATGCGTTGCAGGCTGCCAAGGAAATTCTGGCGCTGAGCGGTCGCGAGGCCGAATACTTCGACCTGCTGTTCTCGGCTGCGGTAAGCAAGGACAAGGCTAAGAAAGAAGAATTGATGGCGAAGGCGCTTTCCCTTCGCGACGTGGAACGCCATAGTCTCCAGGCGGCAGAACTCAAGCTGCTTGAGAACTGGTGGATTCCCGCCGTGCGCGCCTACCTGGATTTGAACGGCGGCGTGGTGAACGTGAAGCAGATAGCGAAGGACATCTGCCCCCCGATTACGGAGGACCAGGTCAACGAGGCTATCGAGATTTTGAAGGAAGTTGGACTCGTAAAGAAACTCGCGAGCGGCAGATTGGCGCTTACGGATGCGCACCTCACGGTGGGCGGTCCCGAAAAGGCCAAGGCGGTCCGCAACTTCCAGCGGCAGGTGCTCGCGCTTGCCAGCGATTCCCTGGATAACGTTCCCGTTTCCGAACGCAACGTATCCACACTCACTCTCTCCGTGGACCAGTCCTGCTTCGAGGATTTGGGCGATATGTTGAGGGAATTCCGCAGGTTAGTGCAGAAACGGGTTGACGAATCCAAGAATTCCGACCGCGTTATGCAACTTTCAATGGCATTTTACCCGGTTGCCCGAAAAGGGGGCTTTCCTGAAAATGCTATAATGGGGGAAGGCGCAGGAGATAAAAAATGATGTGCAGGGTGTGGAAATTTGGGATAGCGGCACTGGGTGGAATCCTTGCCGCATGTACTGGCGGATCGGGAGACGATCTCGCCGGTTCTTCGCTTGAAACAGAAAATTCTATAGCGCTTTCTGTACAGCTTGCCGATGGGACTCCCGCGGCGCGCGTAAGCGTTATTGTTCGTCCCGACAGCTACCTGTCCGGGGCCGATTCCGTTGAAGGTTCCTTTGTGGAAGAAAACATGAACTTCGAGACGGATTCGACTGGAACCCTCATCCTGAACAACCTTGGCTATGGCAGCTATATCGTCGAAGCCAGGAATGATTCCCTGAAGGGCGCGTCCAAGTTCAACTACAGGTCGTGGCAGACTGACGGTGGCCGTGTGTCCTTGCACCTGGGTAAGCCCGGTGCCGTTTCCGGACAGGTGATTGTCGAAGACGACGCGGACGCATCCGAAGTGACCGTGGCGGTTCAGGGCCTCGATTATAGCGTCACCGCCGATGGCATGGGCAATTTCGAGTTCGAATCGCTCCCGGCGGGCTTCTTCGAGATGGTCGCCTATGTCCAGTCGGACAGCTCGGTGGTCGACGAGAAGGGCAAGAAGGGCAAGGTCAAGGTCGTTCGCAAGCTCGGGTCTACGGTAGCGGCCGTTTCTGCAGGTCGGGAAAACGTCATTGTCATTGACGTGCGGCCGCACGATTCTCTCCCGTCATTTGTCTTTGAGGATTTCGAAGGGCAAATCGATGCATGGAAGGTCCAGCATTCGGAAGATGCCGATGGAAGCATTGAAATTGTGGATGCCGGCCTTGGCCGGGATGGCAAGGCCGCGCATTTCACATGTGTAAATGATTCCGCATACAACTGGGTGCTGATGGGCCGTGCCCTTGGTGGCATGGTCGACATGAGCAATCTCGATTCCATCGTGTTCTGGGCGCGGGCCAGTGTTCCGACTGATTCCGACAAGTCGCCTTATATCTCCTTCTCGCTTGACCTGAATGTCGACAGCACGTCCGAACTGGAAAGTGGCAAGGCTTGGGTGCACCTGGATGTGGACACTGTTTGGAATCGCTACGTGGTGACTCCCGCAGGCTTCCTTGAAGCCGACAGCAACAATATCGGTGGTAACCTTGGCTGGGATGCGGTGAAGCATAACATTACCGATATCTCCATCTTCGGTGGCACCGGCGGCGAGTTCTGGATCGATGATATCGAGGTTTACGGCTACAGCAAGTTTGTACCCGTGAAACCGGAAGATTGATAGAGCTTTTTTATCAGGAGATGCCCGACGTGCGAATGTGCGTCGGGCTTTCTTTTGACAATTTGTCAATGAGTTCTGCGTTCGGCGGGGCTCCAATTTCTATTTGCAAAGGTATTTTATAAGTGTATGGGATGGCTGCACTGTTTGGATTATGGTGCGGGCTTTCCCCCAAAAGGAGTTGATATGAGTGTGTGGAAAAGCGTGGGCGCGCTGTGTCTTGGGGCAGGTCTTGCAACCTTCGGCCTTGCCGATAATCCGATTTCCTCTTACCACTATCTGGCGGACCCTTCTTGCGCCTCCGATGGTGATACCTTCTACATCTTGACCGATGTGGACGACTATAATAACCAGACGAACTGGAACTACGATATTGTCGGCCTTTACGCCTTCACTTCCGAAGACATGAAGAACTGGACCGACCACGGCATGATTTTCCGCTCCAGGCGCGAATTCGGCAATTACCCGAACAACACCTGGGCATCGGGCATCGCAGTGAAGAACGGCAAGGTCTATATCGTTTACCCCGATGGAGCGAGCGGCGTGGGCATGATTACCGCCCCGGCAATCGATGGCCCCTATACAGACCCGATTCAGGCGTCTCATGGCGTGAACAGGATTGCCGGTGGCGGCAGCAGTGTTATTGGCGGCTGCGATGGCATCGCGCACTGCTTTGACCCGGGCATTTTTTTCGATGATGACGGTACGGGCTACGTGATTTTTGGCGGTGGCGAAAGCAGTCAGCGTCCTTACGGTAACAACTTTGACATCATCAAGTTTACCGAAAGCAACGGCAAGATTACCATGGACAAGAATTCCCTTACGCGTGTCCAGTTGCCGAATTCCTTCGAGGCGCCGTACCTGCACAAGAAGGGAAGCACCTATTACTTGAGTTTCAACAACCGTAGTCAGATTATTGATTACGGTACGTCCAACAAGATCATGGGTCCCTACAACTATGTGGGCCAGGTCATTCCGGGTATCGGTTCCGTGCCCGACGCTCACGGCGAAGGCGGCAACAACCACCACGGTTTTGCTCCGTTCAAGGACAAGTGGTATGCGGTATACCACGACCGTCGCCTGGTGACTTCCGACAACCATCCGGCTGCAACGACTCAGGCGGGCGTGCGTTCCGAAAATCCGAACTACGAAAACCACAGAAGCGTGTCCATCGACGAACTCACCTGGAGTGGCGACAAGATGAACAAGCTCACCTTCACCCGCGAAGGCCCGAAGCAAATCAAGAACTTTGACCCGTACAGGACCTACAAGGCGACCACGAGCTCCAAGCAGATGAATATCCGCAGCCGCACGGACTGGACCAAGGGCCAGCCGGTCAAGCACGTGCTCTTGCCGCTCACGAGCCGTAGCGAATCCTGGATCCGCGTGAGTGGCGTGGATTTCGGTAACGGTGCCGAGAATCTCCGCATCAAGGCCGCGAACGTGGGCGATGGCAACAAGATTGAAATTCGCAAGGGAAGTGCGACGGGTACGCTCGCCGGCACCTGCGAACTGGCGAAGACCAGCAACAACATGACTTTCACGGACAATGACTGTGCCATGACGGGCCTTACCGGCGTTGTGGACCAGCTGTTCTTCGTGTTCAAGAATAATGGCAAGGATTCTACCATGGGCGTTCTTGAATGGGAATTCCAGGGCACCAAGCGCGAGCCCGAACCGCAGCAGCCGTTCGGCGGCAAGGTGTGGGCAATCCCGGGCAAGATTCAGGCCGAAGACTTTGACGTGCCGGGCTACGGCGCGGGCAACGATTCGTACAGCGACAACGATTCCGAGAACCATGGCTATGAAAAGGCCAAGAGTGCTGCGGATTCCGCGAAGGTCGCCTACCGCAAGGACGATGCTCCGTCTGTCGACCTCTATGCGAACGCCTCTGGAATTATCGTAGGCTACAACCAGTCCGGCGAATGGCTTGAATACACCATCGATGTCGCGAAGGATGGCGACTACACGTTCTTTGCCGCCGTGGCGACGGACAACCAGAATGCGGGCTTCGTGATGTCGGTCGATGGCAAGGACATTACGGATACTATCCTTGCCGCCAAGACTGATGTCGAGGGCAGCTTCGATGACTATGCCAAGGTACAGAGGAACGTGACGCTCACTGCGGGTGAACATATCCTGCGTATGACGGTTACGGGCGACTGGTTCGATATCGACTACTTCACCTTCGTGGAAGGCAAGGATGCGACGGACCCGGAACCGATTGGCACCACCGCGATTTCGAATGGGATTAAGTTCCATGTGAGCAGTGCTGCTACTTACCAGGTGTTTGACCTTGCGGGTACGATGCTCGGCAAGGTGGAACTTGCCAGCGGTGCCTCTGTGGCCCAGGTGCTCAAGGCTGCGGGCTACAGGCAGGGCGCCTACATGCTCAAGCAGGTGAACGGAAACAAGAAGTTTATGGCCCGCGTGACGAAATAAAACTGTTCAATCTTTGTTAGTACAAACTCTCTCTTGTGTTTGAAAGGCTCCCGGCAGACTGCCGGGGGCCTTTTTGTAAATAAACGTTAAACGCACCGAAGGTGCCCGTGGACAAAACGTCAATGGTTTTTGTTTGAATGGTTGTTAAAAATGCACGTGGGGATGGTAAATTTTATAATGGTTAGACTGCGGTGTCGCGGTTGAATATGGGATGTTAATATGAAGAAGATTTCCAAGGGAAAGCTTGGTTTGGCTCTTGCGTGCGGTCTCTTTGGTTCTGCACTTGCCGATAACCCGATTTCTACCTACCATTATCTGGCCGACCCCGGTGCCGCTGCCGACGACGAATATTTCTACATCATCACGGACTCCGATGACCCGGCTCCGTACAATTCCAATGGTTACAAGATTTACGCCCTCTATGCATTCCGCAGCAAGGATATGCAGAACTGGACTGACTACGGCATTATTTACGATGCCCGCAAGGTGAACGGCATTAACGATATTTGGGCATCCGGTATTGCGGTGCATAACGGCACGTTCTACATCGTGTTCCCCGATGGCGGTGGCGGCGGTATCGGCTACATCAAGGCGCCTGCAATCGACGGCCCGTGGACAAATGCCGTGGGCCAGGGCAAGGACAAGTTGGTCGGTGGCCGTGGCATTATCGGCTGTGACGGTGTCTCGTGGTGTTTCGACCCGGGTATCTTTATCGATGACGACGGTACGACCTACGTCACATGGGGCGGTGGCGAAAGCAACAGCCGCCCGAATACCGACAACTTTGATATTGTCAAGCTGAACGATGCGAAGGATGCTCCGGTGGGTAACGGCAGCCACGTGAAGGTGAACAACCTCCCGACCCGTAAGATGCTCGAAGCGTCCTACATCCACAAGCACAAGGGCAATTACTACTTCTCTTACAGTACCGGCTGGCAGCAGGGTGCGCCTACCATCGACTACGGTATGTCGAATAACGTAATGGGACCGTACACCTGGAAGGGAACCATTCTCGGCGACCCGAGTATGAACGGCCGCAGCATCAACGGCAACAACAACCACCACGGTATTGCCGAATTCAAGGGCCATTCTTACGTTGTCTATCATGACCGCCGTATTGCCAAGGGCCATAACGGACTTGAAATTATTCCGGCCGATGACGGTCAGCCGAAGCCGAACGAAGGTTACCACCGTAGCGTCTCTGTAGACGAAATGTTCTACAACAACGACGGTACGATTCAGACGGTGAAGGTGACGGACGAAGGCCCGAAGCAGATCGAGAACTTCGACCCGTACGACTGGTATCCGGCGCTCACGAGTTCCAAGCAGAAGGGCATCCGCAGCCGTTCTAACTTTGTGCAGGGCAAGAAGGCCGAACACGTGCTGATTCCGCTTTCCAGCAAGGAATCCTGGATCCGCGTGAGTGGCGTGGACTTCGGTACTGCGGCAACGGGCTTTACTGTCGAGGCTTCGAGTGCTGCTGACGGCAACAAGATTGAAATCCGCACGGGTTCTGCGACGGGTACGCTCGCAGGTACCTGCACGCTCAAGAATACCGGCAACAAGAATACCTATGCCGAAAACAAGTGCGAAGTCGATGGCCTCAAGGGCATCGTGAACCAGCTGTTCCTCGTGTTCAAGGGCAACCAGGATTCTACCATGTACGTGAAGGCTTGGGGCTTCGAGGGCAGTGGCACCACGCCTCCGGAACCGCAGAAGCCGTTTGGCGGCAAGGCCTGGGCTATCCCCGGCAAGATCGAGATGGAAAACTTTGACGAACCGGGTACGGGCCGCGGCGCGGGTGTCGATTCCTACAACGAGAACGATTCCGAGAACCATGGTGATAGCGACTTGCGTGAAGGTACCGGGGTCGACCTGTACAAGAAGGCTACCGGCGTAATCGTGGGTTACAACCAGGCCGGCGAATGGCTCGAATACACCGTGAACGTGAAGGAAGCGGGTGACTACACCATGTTTGCCGCCGTCGCGTCCGCCAATAGCACTTCCGGTTTCCAGCTCTCCATCGATGGCGAGAACATCACCGATGCGATTGCCGTCCCGCAGGCAAGTTCCGGCGAAGAGAACTATGACGACTACAACAAGGTTTCTGCCAACGTGAAGCTCCCCGCGGGCGAACATATCCTCCGCTTCACCGTTACAGGCGACTGGATGGATATCGACTACATCAACTTCGTCGCGGGCAAGGATGCCGAAGATTCCGACCCGCTCGAAGGCACTACCGCGATCAAGACTGTCGCCCAGTTCAACTCGTTCGGGTCTTACACCTACCGCGTGTTCGACCTGAAGGGCAAGCAGGTGGGTACGGTGAATCTCGATGGTGCGCATGTGGGCGATGCGCTCCGTGCGGCCGGATTCAGCAAGGGTATGTACATGCTCCGCTCCCTGCGCGGCGAAAAGAAGTTTATGGCCAGGGTTGCGGAATAAGTCCGTACACGGCCTAAAAGAGTCCCTAAACACCACACATCCAGACCGGCGCCTTTACGGCGTCATAAAGCTCCTCGGGATTAGTCCCGGGGCGCTTTTTTTGCGCTCCCCTCCCTAGTCGCTATTGATAAATAGTCAATGAGAAGTCGGCTCGTGGGTGGGAAAATCGCCATTTTCGGAGGTAGATTATAGTCAAGAAAGGGCAATTTTGCCGTTTTAACATAGGGATGTGTAAAATGAAGATGTCTTTCATGGGAAAATTTGGCCTCGCTGCCGTATGCGGCCTGGCTGCATCCGCACTCGCGGACAACCCGATTTCCAGCTACCATTACCTCGCCGACCCGGGTGCCGCTGCCGATGACACCTACTTCTACGTCATTACCGACTCCGACGACCCGGCGGCAGCCAATGCCAACGGCTACAACATCAAGGCCCTCTACGGTTTCCGCACCAAGGACATGAAGAACTGGACCGACTTCGGCATTATCTACGATGCCCGCAAGGTTGACGGTATCGGCGATATCTGGGCATCCGGCATTGCAGTGAACCCCAACGATCACAGGCTTTACATCGTGTTCCCCGATGGCGGTGGTGGCGGCATTGGCCTCATCGGCGCCGACAGCATTGCCGGCCCCTGGACGAACCCTGTTTCGGGCAACAAGAAGCTCATCAACAACTGGGGTGGCGGTATTTCGGACTGCGACGGCATCGGCTGGTGCTTTGACCCGGCAATCTTCTTCGATGACGACGGTACGGGCTACTTCACGTTTGGTGGCGGCAGCAGCGATAGCCGCCCGGCAAATAACAACAACAACGACATTTTCAACATCTACAAGCTCAACAAGGACATGAAGGGCTTCGATGTGAGTTCCAAGACTCACCTGAAGATCGGTGGCCCGAAGGCGATGGAAGCCTCGTACATCCACAAGTACAAGGGCAAGTATTACCTGTCTTACAGCACTGCCGACCTGCGTATTGCTTACGGCATGTCCAACAACCCGATGGGCCCCTACGAATACAAGGGCATCTTCATGGGTAACCCGAGCATTAACGGGCAGAACATCAACGCGAACAACAACAACCACCATGGCATTGCCGAATTCAAGGGCCACTGGTACGTTGCCTACCATGACCGCCGCATTGCGAACGGTTACGATGGCCTGGAAAAGATTCCTGCCGATGACGGCCAGGCGAATCCGGTACCCGCATACCACCGTAGCGTGAGCGTGGATGAGTTCTTCTACAACAACGACGGCACCATGAAGGAACTGACCTTCACGAAGGAAGGCCCGAAACAGATCGAGAACTTTGACCCGTACGATTGGTACCCGGCACTCACGAGTTCCAAGCAGAAGGGCATTCGCAGCCGTTCCAACTGGACTCCGGGCAAGGTTGCCGAACACCTGTTGCTCCCGCTTTCCACGAAGGAATCCTGGATCCGCGTGAGTGGCGTTGACTTCGGTACTGCCGCGACGGGCTTCGTGGTGCAGGCCGCAAGCACGGCTGATGGCGACAAGGTTGAAATCCACACGGGTTCTGCGACGGGTACGCTCGCTGGCACTTGCACGCTCAAGAATACCGGTAACAAGAATACCTTTGCCGAGAATTCCTGCGAAGTCACTGGCCTCAAGGGAATCGTGGAACAGGTGTTCCTCGTGTTCAAGGGCAGCAGGGATTCTACCATGGCTATCAAGGCCTGGGGCTTTGAAGGCAGCGGTACGACTCCGCCGGAACCGCAGAAGCCGTTCGGTGGCAAGGCCTGGGCTGTTCCGGGCAAGATCGAGGCCGAAAACTTCGATGAACCGGGCACGGGTCGCGGTGGCGATGTCGATTCCTACAACGAATCCGATTCCGAGAACCACGGCGACAGCGACCTCCGCGAAGGCACCGGCGTTGACCTCTATAAGAAGGCGACGGGTGTCATCGTGGGCTACAATACTGAAGGCGAATGGCTTGAATACACCATCAACGTGGCGAAGGAAGGCGACTACACGCTCTATGCCGCAGTTGCTGCCGCCGGTAACACCTCCAGCTTCAAGTTCTCCCTCGATGGAACGGACATTACCGAAGAGATTTCCGTGCCTGCGGCTAGCGAAGGCGAGGAAAACTACGACGATTACAACAAGGTCAAGGCGAACATCAAGCTCCCCGCGGGCGAACATGTCCTGAGGCTTACGGTTGTCGGTTCCTGGTTCGATATCGACTACTTCAATATCCTCGAAGGCAAGGATGCACCGGATACGGAACCGATTGGCACGGATGCCATTGGGAAAGCCGTCGCGTTCAAGGCAGTACCGTACGAAACCTACCGTGTGTTCGACCTGAAGGGCGCCATGGTCGGTAAGATCCGCCTGGACGGTGCGACTGCAGGCGAGGCCCTTCGTGCGGCTGGCTTCAACCAGGGCGTGTACATGCTCCGTTCCCTGACCGGCAACAAGAAATTCATGGTGAATACGGCAAAGTAATACCATAAAAGAGTCCCTAAACACCACACATCCAGATTGATGCTTCTCAAGAGCGTCATGAAGTGCCCCGGAGCCCCGCTCCGGGGCTCTTTTCACGCACCGAAGGTGCCCACGAAGACACTTGTGTCGAGTGTCGGGAGGGTCTTAGGGAGGGTGAGCCGTGCGAAACCCTCCCTATTTTTTATTGCCAAAACGTAAATGGAAAAATTTGTCCGGCATGGGGAAAAGTTGCTTTTTGTGGATAAATTTATAGCGTAGGGATGGCAATGTTGTCATTTTTGGTGTAAAAAGGTGTTAAAATGAAAAAAGTTGCGACTTTTGCAGGTCTTGTCAGGACAGCCGCTTGGGTTTTTGGTTGTGGAATCCTGACACCGATGGCCATGGCGTCGACCGTGAATGTGAACCTGGATGAAGAGCATCAGGTCATTCGCGGCTTCGGCGGCATGGTCCATAACCAATGGCAGGGCGGAGGCGGACTCTCCGAAGCCGATGCCAAACTTGCTTTCGGTACGGGCGATGGCCAGATTGGCCTCAATACGCTGCGCATTCCCGTATATGCAAGCTCCAACGACTTCAATAAGGAAGTGCAGGCTGCGAAGTACGCCAAGAAATACGCTGGCGATGACTTTATCTTGTATGCAACTCCGTGGACTTCCCCGTATGCGGGGGCAAACCAGCATATGGCTTCCTCGAACTACCAGAAGTACGTGGATCACCTGAATAGCTTTACGGCCTACATGAAGAATCAGGGAGTTCCTTTGTACGCAATCTCCATCAGCAACGAACCGGACTGGTGCGGCGAATGGGCTTGCTGGAGCGCTGACGAAATTTACAACTTTACCAAGGGCTACGCCGATCAGATGCGCAAGAACGGCACCAAGGTGATTTCGACGGAATCTTTCCGCTACGACAAGAACCTTTACAACAAAGTCTTGAACGATGCTTCTGCCCTCAAGAACTGGGACATTCTCGGTGCGCACTTCTATGCAAGCGACAGAAACACCGGGGACAATTTCTTCCAGTATTCTTTGGCTGACCAGAAAGGCGTGGAACGCTGGATGACAGAACACTACACCGAAAGCCAGGGCAGCGGCAACTACTGGCGTACGATTACGAATACGGGTGACCAGGCGAACCAGAACAAGCGCGATACCGTGAACGCCATGGACGTGGCTTACGAAATTCACCGCGCGATGGTTGTAGGCAACTTCAATCAGTACACCTGGTGGTACATCCGCCGTTGCTACGGCCTGATCATGGAAAAGGACTTCGGCAACAAGCTCCAGGTTTCGCAGAACGAAATCGGTAAGGTCTCGAAGCGCGGTTACGTGATGAGCCAGTTCGCACGCTTTATCCGTCCGGGTGCAATCCGCGTGGGAGCGACTGACAAGCCCGAATCGAATCTGTTTGCCAGTGCCTACAAGAGTTCAGAAGGCGACTCCGTGATTGTGGTGCTCGTGAACCGCGATTACAAGAATTCCAAGACCGTAACGGTGAACGTGAAGGGTGCCGATGTGGAAACATTCCACGTGTACACCACGAGCCAGGCGAAGAATGCCAAGTATGAAGGTGAAGTCGAAGTGAAGAACGGCTCCGTGACTATCACCATGGATGCGGGTAGCTCGGAATTCAAGGACTGCATCGTGACGCTCGTGGGCGTGGGCACTCCTGCTGACCCCGTACCTCGTGAACCGTTCGGCGGCAAGGCGATTGATTTGCCGGGCAAGATCGAGGCCGAAAACTTCGACATCCCGGGTACCGGCAAGGAAAACAAGACCTATAACGAAAATGACTCCGATGATCACGGCGAGACCAACTACCGCGAAGGCACGGGTGTCGATATCTACAAGAAGGCGACCGGCTACATCGTGGGGTACAACCAGGCTGGCGAATGGCTCGAATACACGGTGAACGTGAAGGAAGCGGGCGACTATACCTTCTTTGCCGCTGTGGCATCTGCCAATGCGACTTCCGGTTTCAACATGACCCTCGATGGCAACGAGCTCACGGGCGATATCTCTGTCCCCAAAAACGATGGTGAAGAGAACTACGACGACTACAACAAGGTGCAGAAGAACGTGACGCTCCCTGCGGGTGAACATATCCTCCGCTTTACGGTGGTCGGTGACTGGATGGACGTGGACTACTTCACCTTCGTGAAGGGCAAGGACGCGGATGACCCCGAGCCGATCGGTGGCGATACTACGCCGATTGCGGGCGCGAAGTTTGCCGCGGATAACGCTCCGGTCGCTTACGGCATTTACGATGTGAACGGCATGTTCCTTGGAAAGGTCGAAGCTAGAAGCGCATCCGATGTCAAGGCGAAGACGGCGGAACTTGTCCGTAATGGCGGCATGTTCATTGCAAGGCCTGTCCGTGGCGGCAAGACGTTCAGGTTCACCTTGACGAAGTAAAAGTTTTCCTTAGATAAAATCAAGTCCCTCGGGAATGTGTTCCTGAGGGATTTTTTTGTGACCTGGATTTGCGGGGCAAAGGCCTTTTCGGAATCTATAGCCCGGAAATCTCGACGACTTTCTTGTTGTTGGTCGACCCGATGACGACTTTCACGTCGCGCTTGTGGACTTTGTAATAGGAGGCGAGCAGTTCGCAGATGGCCTCGTTCGCGGCGCCCTCGACGGGTGGCGCCTTGACTTCGACCTTGAGGGTGCCGTCGGGTTGCGGAGTCACGCTTTCGCGCTTGCTCTTTGCGTGGACCTTGATGTTGACTCGCATGTGTTGAACGGGGAGGCTAGGCGAGGACGTTGCCTACGGGACCGAGGGGCGCGCTGGCCGGCTTGGGCTGTTCACGCTGGGGGGCGCTCCGGAGGTCGGACTGGTCGTTTTCCATGGCGGAGAGGAGTTCTTCCTGGCCGCGGATGAGGGCGCGGCAACGTATAAAGTAGTTGCTGCGGAGCTGCTTCAGCTGTTCGATTTCGGCGCGGAGGTCTTCGGCCTGTTTCTTGGTGGTCTCGACTTCGCGGACGGCCCTGGCCTTCGCTTCTGCAACAATCAGTTCGGCTTCTTTTTCGGCAGTGGCCTTCACCTCGTCGACGGTGCGCTGCATGGTGATGACGGCGTCCTGGATGGTCTTCTCGATTTGACGGTAGTAGTTTACGCGTTCTTCGGCGATTTTCAGCCGTTCGGTAAGGTCCGTCCGGTTCCTGGAAAGTTGTTCGAAGGCGTTTGCGGCCGTTTCCAAGAAAGCTTTTACCTCCTCGGCGTCGATTCCCCCGAGGGATTTCTTGTGGAAAGTCTGGTTGCGGATGTCTAGCGGAGTGAGTTCCATGGATGCCTTCCCGGATATTCTGTTTAATTCCAACTTAAAATATAATAAAAGGAGAAAAATTTTTTGGTGCTTTTTTTTCGGTTTATATTATGGAGACAAGGTTATAGATATGTTTGCTTTTTTTCGTGATTTTTGGAAGGCCCAGGACTCGGTCGAAAAGCGCCTCTTTTGGATCGTGTTCCTGGTCGAAATCGTCGTAACGGTCGCCTCCGCTGCGGTTACGTATCTTGAGGGCCAGAGTGTCTGGGGAGCCCTCGCTTGCGTCGTTTCGGGGCTCTTGCTGCTGGGTATAGGCCTTGTTTCCGTGAGGAGCCGCCGCTACGATGTCGGTTACATGGCGATGTTCTATGTGGTGGGACTGCTGCTTGTCCCGGCCATATTCTTCTTTTGCGGGGGAATCTGGAGCGGCATGCCCATGTATTGTTGCGCCGTCATGCTTGTAGACGCCGTGGCGCCGGTGAAAGCGCGGCACAAGTGGATTGCCTTCTGGATAGTCATGCTCTGGATCGCGGGCGTAATGGTTGTTTCGCTCATGGACGTGGACCTTATCCGGAAGTTCCTGAATGTGGTGCCGACGTCCATCTACGCTGTTGACGTGGTGCTTTCGTACGTCATCGTCTCCTTTGCCATCTTCTGCATCGGGACCTTTGTCGTGAACGCCTTTACCAAGGAGAGGGCCAAGACGGAATCGCTGGTAAAAAAACTCGATTACCTTTCCAAGCGCGATCCCTTGTCGGGGCTCTACAACCGCCGTTACGTTATCCAGTATTTTGAGAATATCGTCTGGCACAATAGGAGCCGTTTCTACCTGTTTATGTTCTGCGTTGACGGTTTCAGGGGTATCAACGAGGCCTATGGTCATGTCTTCGGCGACAAGGTGGTCTGCGACATCTCCGTTCTCCTGCAATCCACGGCCGACGAGGGGGAGGGCGAATGCGCGGCGCGCTATGGGGAGGATACTTTCCTCTATGTGCTGTCCTCGGATTCCGATGTGGATGCCTTCATGAAGGCGGACCAGTTCCGCGAGAGGGTGTGCGCTCTCATGTGGAAGGAATTTCCCCTCCTGAACGTGACTATTAGCGGTGGGGTCGTCTCCTGTCGTGATGACAACGAATTCGACCACGAGAGGCTCCTGAAAAAGGTGGACGACCTGCTTGATAGTATCAAGTCCCGGGGCAGGAACCAGGTTCGAAGCATGGTCGGCTAGGCCGGCCCGTTTTTCGACAATGTTAATAAAATGTTGATTAGTTGGGGAAGTCTAGGGAGTTATCCTCCCTGGCCGTTAAAAAAGGAGCCAAAGCGGCTTCCCGCCCTTGATTTGTGCAGATTTTTTGCTATTTTTGGAACTCAAAATTTTGCATTTTAAAAAGGTTTTATCATGAAAAGAACTTTCCAGCCTCACAATCGTAAGCGTGCCAACAAGCAGGGCTTTATGGCCCGCATGGAAGACCGTTGGGGTCGCGCCGTCCTGAGCCGTCGTCGTGCCAAGGGCCGCAAGCGTCTGACTGTCAGCGATTCCATCTACAAGAAGTAAGTCGGGGTGGCCTCGTGGCCGCACTGCGTTCTTACCGGCTGCCGAATCAGCCAGCCTACCGGCAAGTAGCCGTCCAGGGAAAATTCGTCCGCTCTCCGTCTTTGTCGATGCGGTGGATTGAAAGCCCGGACGGTTCTTGTCGTTTTTGCTTTTTGGCCAAAAAGAAGAACGGGAATGCGGTTTACCGCAACCGTTGCCGCAGGATCCTGCGTCCTCTCTTCTTCGGGATGATTCCCGCGATAGAAAAGCCCGTGTGGGCGATGGTCATCGTGAACGATAGTTCCGAAACGATGACTGCCGAGAGGCTTCGGGAATCTGCGGCCAAGATATTCCGCAAAATGGAATGGGGTGCGGCAGGGAATGCGGAAGGTTATGGAGAAGGTTAGCTGGGCGTTTTCGCAGGTGCTCATCGCGCCGATCCGCCTCTACCAGTTGATCCACCCGTATTTCTTCCACGGGGTGTGCCGGTTCCGGCCGACATGTTCGCAGTATGCAATCGAGGCGATCCGCATTCACGGCCCCTTCAAAGGTTTCTATCTTGCGGTTTTTAGAGTTTTGAGATGCAACCCCTTCTGCAAGGGCGGCTACGACCCGGTGCCGCCTAGAAAGGAAAAGAGATGAACAAGAATACGATTATTGGCTCCATCCTCATGGCGGTGATTGTCATTTGGTGGATGACTATGAATTCCGCAAATGCCGAGGCACAGGCCAAGGCGAAGGCCGAAGCCCAGGCGAAAGCGGCTGCCGCCCAGGTCGAAAGCGCCCAGAATGGCGCCTCCGAACTGGTTCTCCCTGCGACCGCACCGGAGGAGAAGGCTCCTCCCGTACTCGGCGCCGTTCAAGACGATTCCGCCAAGGCTTCTGACGCTGTGGCGTCCGACTCTGTGACCGCAGCAGCCGACAGCGCCGCTCCGGTGGTACCCGCGGTTGCTCCGCGTACCGTGACCGTCGAGACGGACAAGTTCATCATGACGCTTTCCAACAAGGGCGGCAAGGTGCAGAGCGTCATCGTGAAGGCGCTGAAGGATACCGCCGGCAACTATCCCGAACTCATCCAGGATACGGCGCTCGGCGCCCTCGACCTGAAACTCGGAGCCGCCGACCTGACCGACGCCCTCTTTGCGGTGGATGCTCCCGAATGGATCGTGGTGGATTCCGATACGAGCGTGCAGTTCACGTTCACGGATGCGAACGGCAACAAGGTTATCCGCAGCTACGGCTTTACGAAGGATGGGGCCGCCGTGCGCCAGGTGAATCGCTTTGTCGGGTTCAAGCCTGCCGCCTACGAACTTTCCTGGAAGGGCGGCATGAGGGAAACTGAGGCTATTCCGAAGGGCAAGAGCCTTGGCGGTGCAAGCTACTTCTTCAGCGAAGTCATCTACAGGGATAACGAGATGACCGAACGAGAAACGTTCTCCGATGCGATGACGTTCGACGATGCGAACTACTACTGGGTGGGCATGCGCCGCAAGTATGTCGCCATGTCGGTCCAGTTCGACAAGCCTGTCCCTGCCAAGGTGAACGCGAAGCATGTCGAGGTCCCGACCGAAGCGAATACGGATCCGGGGACCTACAGGCTCACTATCGCGGACGAGACCCGCGGCGCAGATTCCGTGGCCTACAGTTTCATGGTGCTCCCGCTCCAGTGGGACGAAGTCGAATCGCTCGGTCAGGGCTACGAGAAGGTAATCGTGACGGGTTCCAAGTGGTTCCCCGGTTCCAGCGTCTGGTTCGTGTGGATTTGCAAGTGGCTCCTGAAACTCCTCAAGTTCTTCTATGGCCTTATCCCGAACTACGGCGTGGCGATTATCCTCATTACGTTCGTGGTGCGCGGCCTTACGACTCCGTTTATGGTAAAGCAGATCAAGTCTACCCGCGGTATGGCTTCGCTCAAGCCGCAGCTGGACGAAATAAACGTGAAGTACAGGACCGATCCGCAGAAGAAGCAGGCTGCGATTATGGAACTCTATGCGAAGAACGGCGTGAATCCGCTTTCGAGCTGCACGGGCGGTTGCCTCCCGATGCTCATCCAGATGCCGATTTTCATGGGCCTCTTCTTTGTGCTCGGCCGTGCCATGGAACTGCGTGGCATGCCCGCCTTCCTCTGGATTAGCGACCTCAGCCGTAGCGATGTGGTGTGGAGCGGATTCTCTATCCCGTTCATCATGCCGTCCGGCCTTGCAATTCTTCCGTGGATCATGGTCGCGACGACCTATTTCCAGACAAAGGTGACGATGAGCTCCAGTGCCGGCATGGATCCTGCACAGCAGAAGATGATGGTGTGGATGATGCCTGCGATGATGTTCCTGTTCAGTGCCGTGATGCCTTCGGGTCTCGTGCTCTACTGGATTGTCGGCAATATCTGGAGCATTATCCAGTACAAGGTTATCCACAAGAAGATGGACGCCCCTGCCACCGTTTCTGACAAGCTAAAAGGCAAGGACGTGAAAGACGCCGAAATCGTCAGGAAGAAATAAATGAACTGTGCGCCGGCCGGCGCACTGTTTTCGGCGCCTTCATTGACATCCGATAGTGAATAATCTAATTTACGGACATGAAGAAAATCATGTCCATAATTTTTTTGTGTGCGGGCTTCGCCCTTTGCGATGAGATTGCGGAAGAATCTTCTGCCGATGTTGTGGAAAATGCTGCAACCGAAACGGCGGCAGTGGAAAATCAGACACAGGCGCTAGCTCCGACAGAAAAAACGGAATTGGGCTCGAGGTTCCGGGCCTTCGGTGAAATCGGTGCCGTGATTTTCGGTGCAGGCGTGCGCTACTACATGAACGAACCCAGGACGTTCTACGTGCAGGGTAGCCTTCAGTACGACGCCTTCGTTGCTTCCTTTATTCGAATTCCGGTACTCTTTTACTTGGGCGGAACCCATTGGCATGGGATTGTCGGTTTGACGATTAACATTGCCGATAACTACAAGACCGGGCAACTGGTGCATGCTGCCGCTGGTATCAACTACGATATCAACCGCCATGTCGGAATTAACATAAAGGTTCTTTCTCCGCTCAGTTGGCCCTCGGAAGTTCCCGTCTCCCCGTCTATTGGAGTACAGCTGGCTTATTAAAAATAAAGTCGCGCAAAATCCTGTGACTTTGTATACACGATTCCTGCAAGGCGAAAATTGCCTGTTTTATTTTATCCGAAACAAATTATATTTTGGCCAGTGAAGTGGTGCCCCAAGGTTCAATTATTGCCTGATTGAAAGCAATAACACGCTAGAATTAGATACTACGGTTACCTGGACTCTGGAATATACTCGATATGAGGGGAAACAGGAGGAGAAAGATTCCATCCAGGTAACCACTTTGTTTAAAGTAAAGTGACGGGCTACTTGTACTCGTCGCCTTCGAGCGGCCTGCCGAGCAGCTTGTACTTGGCCTTGATGGCCGTGCGCAGCAGCGGCCACCCGAACTTGTCGAAAGCGCCTTCCCATACGAGGTCGGCCTTGTGCTTTACGCTGGAATCCACCGGTGCGGGCAGCCACTCTTCCTTGAAGTCCGGCGCGAGTCCGGCCTGCTTGACGAGCGATGCGTAGTCGGTGTTGAGCGCGTCCTTGGCGCCCATGCGGATAAAGTGCTTTTTCTCGTCGAAACTGAAACGGCGCTGCAGGAGCTTGCGCTTGATGAAGCCCTGTTCGAGCAGTTCCCCGTATGCAAATATCGGATTGCGATCCGTCGGGAAGAGGGCTTCCATGCGGACTTCTGCTTCGATAAACTTTTCGCTCAATCCCACTTCCATGTGGCGGACTGTCGCTTCGAAACTTTCCTGCTCGGGAGTTTCGAACAGGTGCATGAAGAATGCGCCGAGGGCGGGTTGTTTCAGATAAAGGAAGAATGATTGCAGGTGCGGACAGAACTCATCACTCCGGGTGAGCGAGACTACATCGGCGTTACTTCTTTCCGCTTCGGCGAAGAATTTCTCGAAGTTGTCCTGGAAGTAGACGATGGAATCGTTCAGCACGAGGAGACGGTCAAGGCTGCCCATGGCGCTCTGCGTGCCGTTGGCTACCGGGCTGTTCACCTTGAGCTTGAGATAGCGGTGCCACATACCGAAATCGAACCCGTGATTTTGCGTGAGGAACAGCTCGATATCGTTGTCGGCGATAAATTCGAGCGATTCCTGCGAGAATTCACGCTCGTTTGTCAGAAGCACGACATGGAAATCGGTTCTCGCGAGATGCGAAAGTGCAAAGCGGACGTAGCCGGGAAGGTCTTTCCCGGTCTGGTAGCTTGCATAGAGCGCGATTTTCTTGTAGCTAGACATCCTACTCCTTGCATCTGCGGTTATCTTCTGCCGCTTCTGCCCCTGCCTCCGCGCTTGCCTGCGAGCTTTTCGCCGAAAGCCTTGGGACCTTTGGCGCCCTTGGTCTTGCGCGGTTTGCTTGCGACATGGAAGTTGTCGTCGTCGCGGTTTCGGGCTCCGCGTCCACCACGGTTGCGGTGTCCGCGTGCCGAGATATATTCCGGGGCGTCGTCATCGAAGTCGCGGTCATCGTCGGGCTGGCTCACGTAGCCGAGGGCTTCCGCCGCGGCGGCGCGGTCCGCGCGTTCATGAACGTCGCGAGATTCACCCTGACGGCGGCGCTTCTTCGGTTCGCTAGAGAGTTTTTCGATAATGCTGAAGTCCGCCTGACCGCGCAGCGGGTCTACCCGCAAAAGGCGCACCAGCACCTTGTCGCCGCGCCGGAACGTACGCCCGCTCTTCTTGCCAAAAGCAAGACCCTGATCCGGGTTGAATACGTAGAAGTCATCGCCGGCAATGTCGCGGAAACGCACCAGGCCTTCGGCAATCGGGTCTGCGATAGAAACGTAGATTCCCCATTCTTCGATGCCCGTGACGGTTGCCTCGAAGTCGTCGCCAATGTGGCTCTTCAAAATCCAGCAGCTGCACACCTTGATGGCTATGCGTTCGGTCTTCTGGTTCTTGACTTCGTTTGCCGAAATCAAGTCGCAGACTTCAATCACGCTATTCTTGCGCTCGGCGGTAATTTCCTTGCCCTTGCGCGCGAGTTCACGGTGACACCACAAGTCGGCGTAACGGCGAATCGGGCTCGTAAAGTGGGCGTAATCCTGCCAATTCAGCGCGAAGTGTCCGAAGCTGTTGCTGTCGTAATGTGCCTTCTGCATGCTGCGTAGAATGCGGTTGGTCAAAGTCTCGTCGCCCGCGGCGCGCTTCACCAAGTGTTCGTACAGCTTGAATGCCGTCGGGTTCAGGTTCGTGTCGCCGCTGCGGGGTTTGCCCAGGTCGCGCAACATCACCGGAGAATCCTTGAACAGATCCGGGTACATGTAATACAGTTCCATGATGTCCTTGGTATCCGGCGCTTCATGGATACGGTAAATGCCCTGGAGCTTGCGCTTCTTGAGTTCCTTGGCGCAGCAGTTGTTCGCGATGAGCATGCATTCTTCCACCCACGAATTTGATTCGTCGGTTACGCGCGGGTAAATCTTTTCCGGTTCACCCTTTTCGTTGAACTTGCAGCCGAATTCGGTGCTCTGGAATTCCAGCAGGCCATCCTTGGTGCGGTTCTGCTTCAAGAGTGCGGTCACCTCGGCGAGCGCCTTGATATCGTCGTCGCCGTTCTTCATCATTTCCATTGCCTGCTCGTAGGTGATGGACTTGGTAATCTTCACGATACTGCGGTGGAAATCCCAGCTGAGCACGTTCGCGTGCTTGTCGAGTTCCATCATGCAGGTGAATGCGCAGCGGTCCACGCCCTGGTGCAAGCTACAAATATTGCTCGAAAGCTTGTCCGGGAGCATCGGCACGGCGGTCCACGGCAGGTACTGCGTGTAGCTCCTTTCCAAAGCCTCTTCGTCGAGTTCGCTCCCTTCGGGTACGTAGTAGCTCACGTCGGCAATGTGCACGCCCAGCCTGTAGCCCTTTGCGGTGCGTTCCACGCTAATGGCGTCGTCGTGGTCCATGGCGCCATCGGGGTCGATACAGAGAATCGTGAGCTGCCTGTAATCCACGCGGCCCTTGAAGTCCTTGCCGCACGGTTCCTTGACGCTGTCCACATATTTCTTGATGGCGGGGCTGAAGTCTTTGGGCAAGTTCGCGTCTTCCATGAACTTTGTCTTGACTTCGTCCCAGCTGATATTCATCGCTTCGGCGCTGCGGTCGACCTTTGCCAAGTAGCTGTGCTTGAGTTTCGGGTGCGGGTACAGCGTAAAGCTGATGGTCTCGCCTTCCTTGCCCGGGGCCTGCCTGCGGTGGCACATCTCGTATACCTTGCCGGTCTCGAGTTCGTGCACTTCCCATTCTTCTTCGCCCGTCTGGTGCAGAATGCCGCGCTTCACGCGGGTCTCGTTTTCCTTGCCCGTCTGGCGGCGGCTACGTGCGCCCAGGCGGCGGTTGTCTTCGGGGTACTGTTCCGCAATCTTCTTCACGCGCTTCTCGCGCTTTTCCTCGACGGTTTCCCCGTCTCCCAGCTGGTATTCCTTGTGGCTGGTGCGCTTCAAGAGGCCTCGGTCCACCATGTCGGCGAGCAGCTGCTTGAAAGCCATCTTCTGCTTTTTGGGCAGCCCGAGTGCGCTGCGCAGGCGGCTACCGACCATCGGTTCGTCGCGCAGAATGGCAATAATCTGATCTTCACTAGGTAAATGCTGTGCCATTTTAGGCCTCCTTTGCGCCGGTATCGGCGTCTAAATTCTTTTGGGCAATTTCTTGCTGCTTGTACGGCAATGCGGATTCGATTAGGTCGTGCATCTCGTCTCGCAAGTCGTTCATGGGTGTGTTCTCGAAACTTTCGGGTGTCTGGAGCGGGTGGACGACAATGCGGACTACGCCTGGATTCATGGTCCACTTCACCTTCGGGAGGCATTCGTTGGTGCCGATGAGCGTTATGGGCAGCAGGGGAAGCTTGTTGTCCTTGGCCATACGGAAGATGCCGTTCTGGAACTTGAACATGCGGCCGTCCTCGCTGCGGTGGCCTTCGGGGAACACGGCGATGTTGTACTTGTCATCGAGGCGCTTCCGGACGAGTTTGCCCATGCCGGCATTCATGCGCGGGTTCTTGTGCACGGGAATGCAGCCGATGCTGTTGAGTACCCAGCCGAATACCGGGGCTTTCCAGAGGGCGGCTTTCGCGATGAAGGCGGTGTTGCCGAGTGCGGGCCAGATGACGTTGATATCGAGAAAACTCGCGTGGTTCGCGACGATGATGAATCCCCTTTCCTTGGGAATGTTCTCCTTGCCTTCAACGACAATCTTGATTCCGAACAACTTGAAGATGACATTCTTGAAATAGAAACTGCAGACGTTCGTGATTTCGGATTTGCGTCCGCAGATACTCTTGTAGATGATATAGGGCGTTCCGAGAATGATCATCCCGGTGAATATGGTGAGGTAGTAAAGAATAGCGCGAACGAATCCCATAAAAACCTGTAGGTTGGTAAATCCTTCCATAATGTATATTTTTTAAGGCGAGCGAAACATTAAATTCAAAATTTAATGCGATATAAGCAAAAAGACAGCCCCTAAAAGGGCTGTCTCCAAACTCGGTCGATTCTGTTAGTGCGACTTTATTTTCCAGTCGAGCGTCTGGCCGGCGGCGAGGGGGACGACTCCGTTGACTACTTCAGGAACGGTCCACGATTCTTTCACGACTTCAATCTGCTTTGTGGTCCGCGGGATTCCGTAGAAATCGGCGCCGAAGCCGCCGATGAAATTGGCGAGTTTGTCGAGGTGGCCTGCGCGTTCGAATTCCTGTACCAGGAGCGGGACGGCGACAGGTGCGCTGTAGACGCCCGCCGCACCGCAAGGGCATTCCTTTTTGCCCTGCTGGTGCGGGGCGGAGTCCGTGCCGAGGAAAAACTTCGGGTTGCCGCTGAAGGCTGCCTCGCGGATGGCGGCACGGTCTTCTGGTCGCTTCGGAAGCGGCTTGCAGAAGTGGTGCGGCCTGAGCGCGTCTCCGACGACGTCGTCGAGAGTCATCATCAGGTGGTGAACCGTGAATGTCGCCGCCACATTTGCGGGGAGCTTCTTGACGGTTTCGACCGACTTTGCGGAACTCAGGTGCTCAAAGACGATTTTCAACTTCGGGAACTTTGCCGCAAGCGTCTCGACGCGCTTGATAAACGCAGGTTCGCGGTCCAGGCAGAATTCGCCCGGTTCTTCGCCGTGTACGCACAGCACGAGCCCGAGCTTTTCCATCATCGCAACTACCGGGAAAACCGCTTCGAAGTCGCTGATGCCATCGGCACTGTTCGTGGTGACGCCTGCGGGGTAGTACTTCCCCGCGATAACGCCCACCGCCATCATGTCCTTCAAGTCCTGTTCCGTGTAGTTCGGGTTCAGTTTGAAAGTCATGAGCGGTTCAAAGTCGGGGCGCACGTCCTTCGCGGCTTCGAGAATTTGCTTCTTGTAATCGCTTATCGCCTTCGCGCTTGTCATCGCGGGAACGGTGTTCGGCATGATGATGGCGCGTCCGAATTGCTGCACGAGGTCGCGCACGTATCCGGGCATGAGTTCGCCCTGGCGCAGGTGCGCGTGAAAATCGTCGGGAAGGGGGAGAAACATTTTGAAATCCTTTTGTAAAATGTGTAATGTGTAGTGTGTAATGTGTGAAGGCTAATTATTCATTTGGCATTCCACACTCCACATTGCCGCGTAGCGGCTTTACCCGCTTGCGCGAAGGTCGCGGAAGAGTTCTTTTGTAATTTCGGTGTCCCCGTGAAGCCACGTGTCGAAGGAATGGGGCTCGGTCAATGTCTTTTGGGCAAGGAAGGTTATCTTGCAGCCTAGTTCCTTTGCTACCATCAAGTCGTGGGTGACAATGATGATGGACGTCTTGAACAGGGTTCGCATGTTGTCGATCAACGGCAGCAGGTTTCGGCGGTTGTAGTTGTCGAGGCCTGCAGTCGGTTCGTCCATGAGCAAGAGCTGCGGGCCCATGGCCCAGCTGCGGGCGATTGCGACACGCTTCTGCATGCCGACGCTCAACTGGTGCGGGAACATGCCGGCGCAGTCGCGGACGCGCATGAGGTCCATGGCCATGTTAATCTTGTCTTCGATTTCCGTCGGGGTGCCGACTTTGTGATAACGTAACGGAAGGGCGATGTTGTCTCGGACGCGGAGGTTCGAAATGAGGGCGCCGTTCTGGAATACGAACCCGACCTGGCGTTTTGCCACTTCGAGGGCCGTAAGTCTCTCGGGCGGGATGTATTCCCCGAAATAGTAGAGTTTCCCAAGGTTCGGGCGGGCAAGTCCTGCGATGACGCGGAGAAGCGCGCTTTTGCCCTGTCCGGAGCCGCCGCCGATGCACAACGTTTCGCCTTTCTTGAGGACGAGGTTTGCACCAGAAATCAGTTCCTCTTCGCCGGGCTGGATGCCGGATTCGAAAAAGCCGAGCGCCCTTGGCTTGGAAAAAGCCGTCCCGATCAGTCCCCGGTAGGACAGGTGCAGGTTGTCAATTCTGAGGGCCTCGTCAAACATCAGATTATCTTCGAAATCTCGTTGAAATAGTCGATGAAATAGAACAGGGAAAGGAATACGTCGGCGCAGACAATGTAGAAGAACGACTTGATGACGGACTTGCCGGTGGCTTTGGGCACCTGGCGGATGTCACGGGGAATGTTCATTGCCTGGTAGCAGGCGTTGGTGGTAATGATACTTCCGAAAACGAGCGGCTTGATGACGATGAAGATGAAATCCATGAATGTCATGGCGTTGAGGATTTCGGTCGACAGGTAGTCCCATGTGAGCTGCAGGTTGATGGCGTTGCCTGTGATGGCGATGGCAATCTTCGTCATCAGGAATCCGGCACAGATAGCGCTTGCGCTGAAGACTATGGTCATGATGAAGGTTGCAACGGCGCCGCCGATGAGTCCCGGCATTACAAGATAACGGATGGGGTCTACGCCCATGGATGCGAGTGCGTCGACCTCGGAGTTGATGACCATGCCGCCGATGTAGGTAGTGAGCGACGAACCGCTACGGCCTGCAATCAGGAATGCCGTGAGGATAGGCCCGAGTTCACGAATGATGACGACGACCATGAGGCCGCCGACCACGTCCGAGAATCCGACCTTGCCCATCATGGTAATGACTTCGACAATGACGACGGTTCCAAAAAGGGTTGCGACGACAAACAGGATGGGGAATATTTCGACACCGGTGAAGAAGGTCTGCAGGATGATGTTCTTCGAGTCGGTCTTGAAGCTGCGGCTCCTGGAAAAGAGGGACATGAACGCACGGATGAACAAGGCAACCTGCTGCCCCGCAGTCTTGCGCAGCAGGAAGAGTCCCAGCGAGTGGAACATCTTGCCGATGACGGTTAGCTGTTCGTCCTTATTTGTTTCCATCTACTATGTTCGTCCCGTTTATCGCACTCAGTATGTCTTGCCAGAGCGTTGCAATCCCGTGGCCCTTGACGGCACTTACGCACAGGGGCTTTTCGGGTAGGGAGAGACGTTCCTGAATCTGCCTCAGCCCTTTCGCCAGTTCCGACTGGTTCACCTTGTCCCGCTTGCTGGCGATTACCAGCACCGGGCAGCCCGTGTTACGGATGCTCTCCACCGTATCGATGTCGGTGGGGGAGCCTCCGTGGCGTATGTCCACCAGGTACACAAGCCCGCGCAGGTCCTTGCACTTTTCCACGTACTCGCGGATAAATTCGGACATCTGGTCGCGCTTCGCGTTGCTCACCTTGGCAAAGCCTACACCAGGTAAATCTACAAGAAAAAACTGGTTGTTGACTTTGAAGAAATTGATTTCGCGGGTCTTTCCGGGGGTAGAACTGACCTTGACCAGCTTTTTTTGCCCCATGAGGGCGTTCATGAGCGATGACTTGCCCACATTGGAGCGTCCGAGGAAGGCTACCATCGGGAGTCTTTCTTCGGGGAGGCCCTTGAGGTTTACCGCCGCCTTCACGAATTCCGCGGACGTGACGGTGAAATCGCCGAACTTTACCGGGTTCACAGGCTTACCCTCCCTTCGAAGGCTCGGAGCATGGTGATTTCGTCGACGAATTCGAGGTCGGAACCCATTGGGATTCCACGGGCAAGCCGGGTTCGCTTGACGCTTGATCCGGCAAGCATGCGGTCTATCATGAGGGCGGTGCTGTCGGCTTCGGGGCTAGACCCGAGCGCGAGGACGAGCTCTTCGATGCCTTCGTCCTTGATCCGCTGGACCAGCTGCGAAAGGTGCAGCTGCTCGGGGCCAATCCCGTCGAGCGGGGAGATGACATTCCCGAGCACGAAGTAGAGGCCCTTGAAGATGCCGGAGCGTTCGAAGGGCAGGATGTCGGAACTCTTTTCCACGACGCACATGGCCTTCGCGCCCTGCCGTTCACTGCAGATGGGACATTGCTCCTCGTCGGTAAAGGCGTGGCACTTGGGACAGGGATGGACTTTCTCGATGGCGTTCGTGAGGTTGCCCGCGAAGCGCTCGATGTCGCTTTTGGGCCGTGTCAGTACGTGATAGGCGAGACGGCGTGCCGTCTTTTGGCCTATCCCGGGAAGGCCTGCGAATTCGGCGATGAGCGCCTCGAGGCTTTCCGGTTCAACGCTCATGGGCCCACGTGTATGCGTCATTGACGCAACGGTTGAGGAGTGCTGCGGAAATGTTCAGTTCCTTGAGGAGCGCGACGATGGCGGCCTGGTCGTCCTGTTCCACGGCATCTGCTAGTCGGAGGAGTTCCCCGAGACGTCCGGAACGCTGCAATAGCGCTATCCGCATTTCTTCGTCGGCAGGCGAATCGGTGAGGATGGACTCGAGCGGTGCGCCGAGGAGAGCATCCATGCGGCTGATGAGACCGACCATGAAGGCCTTTGCGGGCAGGTCGTCGTCGGTGCCGCGGACCACGCGTGCGAGGAGTTCCAGGAACTTCGCGCGGTGGCTCGCGTTCTGGAACAGGGGCGAACTCTGAGGCGTCATGCCCATCTCGGGTCGCGCGTAGAGCATGAGCATCAGCCATTCCTGAATGTTCCTCATGCCGATCCAGATGATGGCGTCGCGCACGTTCGCGATGCTGTGGCTCCTGAACTGGGCGTCCGAGTTCACGAAGCGAAGCAGGTTCGCGGCCACGTTGCCGTTCTCGGAAAAACATTCGCAGAGCTTGTCGAGGGTCGGATGCGTGCGGAGCAAAAGCAGTATGCGGAGAATCGCGGCGGAGGTCGCGTCGATCTTTCGGCCCGTCACGAGCTCGGGCTTTGCGAAGAAGAACCCCTGGAAGTAGTCGTATCCGTCGGCGAGGCACTTCTTGAAACAAGCCTTGGTCTCGACCTTCTCGGCGAGGACCTTGATGTTTTTGGCCTTGAAGAACCTGGCGGCTTCGGCTAGCGCATCCTCGCTGTTCTCGACGATGTCCATCTTTACGTAGTTGACATAGGGGAACAGTGGCTGGCAGCGGGCAAGGAACTGCTCGTTGTAGATGAAGTCATCGAGCGCGATTTCGAAGCCGCGGGCCTTGTAGCGCTCAACGGCTTTTACCAGGGCGTCGTCGACTTCCACGTCTTCGAGAACTTCGAGCACAAAGCAGCGAGGGTTCAACAGCCCGAACAGGTTGTCGAGCAGCATCTCCCGGCTGCAGTTCACGAACGCCTTGTGGTCGCCGATGAGCTTCGGGAGCCCGATGTTGTTGAGCACGTTTTCGAGGACCTGGGCGGTCGCGAGGACGTCGCTTGCGATGACTGCGGTGTCGCTCGTGGGCGAATCGCGGAACAGGAGCTCATAGGCGAATATTTTCCCATCGCGGTCGAGGATGGGCTGGCGTGCTAGGTATGCGAGAGATTCCATGGTCTAGATGCGCGCGCTCTTGATACCGAACAGGAGGATGCTGCGGGCGCCTGCGTCCCAGAGCTTGTCCATGATGGCGTTCGCCTCTTCTTGCGGGACCATCGCCTTCACGGAGTACCACTCGCGGCCGTGCAGCTTGGTCACGGTCGGGGCGTCGAGCCCGGGCGTGAGTTCGCATGCTTTCTGGAGCAGTTCTGCGGGGCAGTCGTACTCGATCATCATGTACGACTGGGCGACGAGCTTGCCCTCGATGCGGCGGATGAGCGTATTGACTTCTTCGAGTTCCGTCTTCTGCGGGTTGCAGAACAGGGCGGCGTTGCTGCGGAACAGCGGGTCGCCCACGATGCGAAGCCCGGCCTGCTTGAGGGTCGTGCCGGTTTCCACCACGTCCACAATCGCGTCTGCCACGCCGAGGCTCACGGAAATTTCAACGGCGCCTTCAAGCACCACGAAATCCATCGGCTTCTTGTAGAAGCTTTCCACGATGTTCGGGAAACTGGTGGCGATGGTCTTGTCCTTCAGTTCGTCGAGGCTCTGCACCGGGCTGTCGTTCGGGACGGCGGCGCACATCTTGGAAGCGCCGAAGGGGAGGTCCAGAACCTTCACCGCGGGGCTCTTCGCTTCGGCGTTGAAGTCGATGCCGGTGATGCCTGCGTCGATGATGCCGCGACCCACGTACATCGGGATATCGCTGGGGCGGAGGAAGAAGAATTCGATGCCGTTCTTCGTGTCGAGCTGAGTCAGAGTCTTGTAGGGCTTGGATGCCTTGTAGCCGCAGGCCTTCAGGAGTTCCTGCGTGGGTTCGAAAAGCATGCCCTTGTTCGGGAGAGCTACCTTGATCATAGTTTAGCGTACACCTCTTCGAGAGTTAAGCCCTTTTCGGCCATCATCACGGCCACGTAGTAGAGCACCTGGGAAAGTTCGAGACACTGCGCGTCGCGGCTTTCGAAGCGGGCGGCCTGCCAGCTTTCGGCGGCTTCTTCCACGAGCTTCTTGCCGATGGCGTGCGGACCCTTCTTGAAGAGTTCCGTGGTTCCCTTGCCTTCGGGCATTTCCTTTTTGCGCTGGCACGCCAGTGCGTACATTTCTTCGAACGTCATGATAGACCTCTTTATGTTTTTACTCAGTAAAAGATAGTTTTTTAGAAGTGCTGCGAAGGCCGCACGGGCCGAAAATCAAGTTATATTTTGCATGTGCAGAAGAGAAAGAAGAAAATTGTCTGTGTTGCGGTTTTGGCTTGCGTGACTGTGGCAGTTGCCTTTGTGGTGTTCTGCTGCCGCGATGGCGGGGAAGGAACATCGCACGAGACCAGGCCGCTTTTCGATGTGCTCGACAGCGCGAACATGATGCTCGTGACGCCGGTAGGTCTTGGTGACCATGCGAAGGGCAAGGTGATTAGCGGTCGTGCCTACCAGAACTTCGTTCAGTTGCTGCGCCTTGCCGATGCGAAGGAAACGCTTCTCGATACCTTCCATACGGAATGCGCGACGGGTGTGCGTGTACAGCTCTTTCATGATACTTTGTCTGTAGCGGAACTGCGTGTTGCCGACAAAATCGGGCGTGTCGGTGACGATATCGGCGTGTGGGAACCCGAAAAGCCTGTGACGATGCGGAAGGTAAACGCCTTTTTGCGGAACCAGGGCGTGAAGTTCCGGCCATGCCCCATAGGGTCGGCCGATGTGTCGGAGGATCCTGACTTTGCGCTGAACGGAATGATTCTTGACCGCGATACGGCAGTCGGGAAGCCCCTTTACGATTTGCTGAAAGATTCAGAACACGCGATAGTCAGTTTTACAGGAATTGCCTTACCGAAGAACGTTACGCGCAAGAATAAGAAAAAGACAATTGACGTTGTTGCCCAAGAATTGCAGAAACATGGGAATGTTGAACTCGATTCCAGCCAGTTGCAGGAACTCCTTTCGCTGTTACGCACGCCCAAGCGGGAATCCTTTTCCGGTGGGTGCCTGTGCATCTCCAGGGCGACGATCTCGTTCTACCAGGATTCCGTAAAAACGTTTAGGCTGCATGTAATCGGAAGTGACTACGGAACTTTCGAAAAGCATGACCTCCTGTCGGGCGTCGGTGCGAGCGGCATATGGGAAAGTGCAAACCCACAGGCGCTCAAGGCGTTCTTTGACCGCATCAGGGCCCCGCTGGAAGAAGCGGAGCGGGGAAAACTCCCGATAGAGACGCCAGTACTGATACTAAAGTGAATCCTTGCAATTTTGCTGCCGTTTAATGCAAAATTGGATAAAAGTGCCCGTTTTTTTACAAAAAAGGCTGTTTTGTACATTTTTTTACACACTCTTATTGACTTTTTGTCCATGAAAAAGGGTTGTTTTGCAGGAATATTCCTGTTTGTGGAAAATAATTTTATGGAAGACAAAGGAGTGTGTTATGGATGTGAAGAAGTTTTCGGAGATTTTGACCATCGTGCTATGGCTGGTGGGGGGAATCCTGATGCTTACGACGCTTGCCAATGCGGCCCCGAACCCTAATTTCCATATTTATATTGCCTACGGGCAGTCCAACATGGCGGGTAACGGCGATATCGTTCCTTCCGAAGACCAGGACAAGTACAAGGACAAGTTCCTGATGCTCGCCTCGCATAACGCAAACGCGAGCCAGCGTAGCGGCAAGACGAATCAGTCTATCAAGACTGGCGAATGGTACACGGCTATCCCCCCGATGTTCCACCCCTTCGAGAACCTCTCCCCGGCGGACTACTTCGGCCGCGCGATGGTGGATTCCCTGCCGGGCGTAACCGTGGGCATTATCCCGGTCGCTATCGGTGCGGTGAGCATTCGTGCCTTCGACAAGGACCAGTACGAAAGCTACTTCAAGGGCGACGGCAAGGACATTATGAGCTGGGGTTGGCCCAAGGATTACGACAACAACCCTCCGGGACGCATTCTGGAACTCGCCAAGAAGGCTAAGGAAGTGGGCGTCATCAAGGGCTTCATTTTCCACCAGGGCGAAAGCGACGGCACCGACGACAACTGGCGCCGCACCGTCTACAAGACTTACAAGGATATTATCGACGCGCTCGACCTCGACGAGAACGAGGTTCCGTTCGTTGCCGGCGAACTCCTCCAGGAAGGCAACAACTGCTGCGGAAGCAAGAATGGCGGAATTGCGCAACTCAAGAACAACTTCAAGAAGTTCGGGCTTGCATCCTCAAAAGGTTTGCAGGGTAACGGCAAGGACCCGTACCACTTTGGGCGCGCGGGCGTGATTGAGCTCGGCAGGCGCTACTGCTCCGAGATGCTCAAGCTTATCGACAAGACGATTGACCCGGATGCCCCGCCGGTAAACCTGGTGGACCCGAGCCAGTCTACGGTTCCTGACGAACCGCCCGAAGAATATGGACCCTACACCGACCCGATCGAAATCCCGGGCAAGGTGCAGGCCGAAAACTACAACAAGGGTGGTGCGAATAAGGCCTATTACGACCTGAACAAGGGTAACGAGGGCGGCAAGCTCCGCAAGGACGACGTGGATATCTACCAGCCGAACATGGGCATTGTCGTGGGGTACTGCCAGAAGGGCGAGTGGCTCAAGTACACCGTGAACGTGGCTGCCGATGGTGAATACGAGATTTCTGCCAACGTGGCGGGTGAGAACGGAACCGGTAGCTTGACGCTTTATATGGACGACCAGCCTATCGGTACCGAGATGGCCAATACCGGGAAAGGCTTTGATGCGTTCGAAGTTGTAAGTGGTGGCAAGGCTTCGCTTAAGGCGGGCGAGCACGAACTGAAAATTGAAATAACCAACGACTGGATTGATATCGACTACGTGGAATTCAAGGCGGTGTCGGCTGGTACTGACGGTCTTGCGCTGCCCCTGAACTTGATGACCGAAGCCGAAAGCAGTTTTGCGATAATGGACCTGCAGGGGCGCGTGATCTCTGTCATAAAGGCTCGTAATATGCGCGAGGCGGTCGAAAAAATGAAGAATAATGTGATGTCCGACATTGCCCCGAAGGGTGTTTATTTTGTAGTTTCCAATCCAGGAACAAAAAACCAGAAGATGCAAAAGGTGGTACGGTATGAATAAAGGCGAACTCGTAATTGTCAAACAAATAGTCTTTTTTATGGCTATTGCCGTCACTCTCGGCTTCATCTACGGATAGACTTTCTCCTAATCACATATCGGGCCCCGGCAAACGCCGGGGCTTTTTTGCGCGCCCCTCCCTAGTCTCCTATTGACAAAATATCAATGGAAAACATATCGGAAGCATATAAAAAAGCCTTTTTAGAGGGTAATTTTAGGGTTATAAGGAGTTTCTGTATGGGATGTTTCAAACTTCTGGCTCGCGCAGCCCTCGCTGCTGCTGCTTTTACCGGCATTTCCTTTGCCGTTACGGTCAATAACCCGATTATGTACGTCGATAGCCCGGACCCCTCGATTGTCCGCGTTGACGACGCTTACTACATGGTGACGACGACCATGCACTTTGCGCCTGGCGTGCCCGTCTTCAAGAGCACGGATTTGGCCCAGTGGCGCACGGTGGGCTATGCCTACCAGACGCTCACCAACAACGACCAGCAGAACTTGAATGGCGGCAAGGACGCCTACGGTAAGGGCTCTTGGGCTTCGAGCATCCGTTACCACAAGGGATTTTTTTACGTGTTGACTCCGTCCTACACGACAGGCAAGACGCATTTGTACAAGACCGCCGATGTGGAAAGCGGCCAGTGGAGCGAAGTCCAGCTCCCGTTCTATCACGATCCGTCCCTCTTCTTCGATGACGACGGCACCGTTTGGGTGTTCTACGGCAGTGGCGACCAGATTAGCTACGTGCAGTTGAACGACGACGCAAGCGGTGTAAAGGCCGGCGGCAAGAGCGGCAAGCTCGGCGGTGTTAGCATCAACCAGGTGACCGGCACCAGCAACTACTACGTGCAGCAGGAAGGCTCGCACATGGAAAAGGTGAACGGCGAATACTACCTGTTCACGATTTCCTGGCCGGCGGGCAAGAGCCGTAGCGAAATCGTTTACCGTTCCAAGAGCCTGCTCTCCGGATTTAGCGGAAGGTATTTCCTCTCCGATAACGGTGTTGCGCAGGGTGGCATCTTTGATACTCCCGATGGCAAGTGGTATGCCCTCCTGTTCCGCGATTCCGGCCCGGTCGGCCGTATGTCGCACCTGGTCCCGATGGAATGGAAGGACGGCTGGCCGGTTCCGACCAGCGGAAGCAAGGCTCCCTCCACGATTGACCTGCCGGAATCCCCGCTCCCGGGCTATGGCATGGTCACCAGCGATGATTTTGAATCCAGCGAACTTGCTCTTGAATGGCAGTTCAACCACAATCCCGATAACAAGAACTGGAGTTTGTCTGCAAATCCGGGATTCTACCGCATTACTACGAGCCGCACCGATAGCCGCGTGGTGAATGCGAAGAACACCCTGACCCAGCGTTCCTTTGGCCCCAAGAGTTCTGGCCGTACGCTTGTCGACGGTACCGGCATGAAGGATGGCGATATGGCCGGCCTCGTTGCCCTGCAAGATGACAAGGGCTTTGTGGCGCTTGCTAAAGATGGCGGCAGCTACAAGGTGGTGATGTACACCGGAAACAAGGACGGAGAAAGCTTGAAGGATAGCAAGGCGATTTCGGGTTCCAAGGTTTACCTGCGTATCGATTTCGACCTGCCGATTGACCGCGGTACCGCATACTTCTATTACAGCACCGATGGCAATACCTGGACAAAGATTGGTAGCGACGTGAAACTCAATTACGACCTCCACATGTTCGTGGGCGTGCGTTGGGGCCTCTTCAACTTTGCAACCAAGCAGGCCGGTGGCTATGCGGACTTTGACTGGTTCAAGGTCGGTGTTGACGCGAATGATGAAATCTACCTCGATGGCGCAGGTTCTGAACCTGTCCCGCAGACTCCGTTCTGTGCCGCCGGTGAAAACTGTCCCGCCGTTGCTCTCCCGGGCAAGATCGAAGCCGAAAACTTCGATGTTCCGGGTAAGGGCAAGGATGGTACCTCTTACTATGATGGCGATTCCGAGAACCACGGCGATAGCGATTACCGCAAGGGCACCGGCGTTGACCTCTACGAGAAGGCGACTGGAATTATTGTGGGCTACAACAGCGAAGGTGACTGGCTCGAATACACCGTGAACGTGACGGAAGCGGGCGATTACACCATGTTTGCGGCTGTCGCTGCGGCAGGCAACACCTCGAGCTTCAAACTCTCTCTGGATGGCAAGGACATTACCGAAGAAATTGCGGTGCCTGCGGCAAGTTCCGGCGAAGAAAACTACGATGATTATAACAAGGTGCAGGCCAACGTGACGCTCCCTGCGGGCGAACACGTGCTCCGCTTTACGGTTGTAGGTTCTTGGCTCGATATTGACTACTTCACGTTCGTGAAGGGCAAGGATGCAACGGATCCGGAACCCATTGGAACGGACTTTGCAAAGACAGTCCGCTACAATGTGCAGGGCTCGCAGACCTATCGCGTGTTCAGTCTGAACGGCACGTTCGTTGGCGCGGTTGATGCAGTCAGCACATACGAGGCCCAGTCCAAGGTCCGCGCGATGGTTTCTGAACAGGGTGTTTACCTGATTAAAAACCGAAATGGCCTTACGCGCCGCGTGATGGTAACGAAGTAATTTCTTGAACAAATTGTCAATGCTTTATTTCCCCTGCGGCATCCCGCGGGGGACTGTTCGATATATCTTTAGATATGGTGTAGTATGTCTCTCAAAAAAGGAGAAGAGATGTTTGGAAAAAGATTTATCCCTGCGAAGGCGATTTCTGCTTTTGCATTGATTGCCGCGACTGTTTTCTCGGTTCCGGCGCTTGCAGATAACATAACGGTAGACGGCAAGAGCCGTAGCATGCTTGTGTATGCGCCTTCGGGCATCGAGAAGAACCGCCCGCTCATCATCCAGATGCACGGCATGAACCAGGATGCGCCCTACCAAAAGAACGCTGCGAAGTGGGAATCCATTGCCGATACCGCGCGCTTCGTGGTGGTGTTCCCCAATGGCGAAAACAAGGCCTGGGATATCTCCGGCAACAAGGACCTCAACTTTATCAAGGCCATTATCAACGAGATGTATAGCAAGTACGGTATCGACAAGAACCGCGTGTACGTTTCGGGCTTCTCGATGGGAGGCATGATGAGCTATCACGTGGCAAACAAGATGGGCGACCAGATTGCGGCCATCGCGCCTGTTTCGGGTGGCGGCGGTGTAAACTCGCCCAAGCGCGCCATGCCGATTATGCATACGCACGGTACCACCGACGACGTGGTGAACTACAACAGCACCGTGAATACCCTCAAGGGCTGGGTCAATGCGCAGAAGTGCTCCAGCAATTCGCAAAAGATCAAGCCGTATCCCTCGACTAAGCCGGGTTCTGCCGCATCGCTCGAAATCTGGAGCGGCTGCACCGATGGCGTCGAAGTTCGCCTGCTGACGATTGACGGCAAGGGCCACTGGTATTCCATGGACGAGGCCGTGAGCGTCAATACGAGCGTGGAAATCTGGAACTTCGTGAAGAACTATTCGCTCGATGGCTCAAGCATCACGCCTCCGCCCCCTGCGATTGTGGTGCCCACGAACCGCGACAGCATCTTTAACGGTGGCTTCGATTCCACCTCCGTGGCTTGGGACCTGCAGGTGCACGGTGACGCGCAGGCGACGGGCGAGGTCAAGAGCGGCAAGTACCAACTCGATATTTCTGCCATCGGTACCGAGAATTACCAGGTGCAGCTTATCCAGCACGACCTGCACCTTGAAAAGGGGCAGTGGTACGAAATCAGTTTTGACGCGAGCGCGGGGGCCTCCCGTACGCTCGAGGTGAACGTGGAACAGCACAACGACCCATGGGCATCTTACCTCAAGGAAAAGCAGAACTTTGAACTCGGCACCACCTCGAAGACATTTACGTTCAAGTTCCAGATGACGGCCGCGACCGATACGAACAGCCGCCTGAGCTTCAATGCGGGCGCCGCCACCGGCACGCTTACGCTCGACAACGTGAAAATCGCGAAGACGGAAGCCCCTGCCGATACGGGAACGACCGCCCTGCGCGGGGTGCAGTTTGTGCGCGAACAGCCGGCTGCGTATGCCGTGTTCGACTTGCGCGGCCACAGGCTCGGGACTATCGAAATGCACGATGCGACCGAGGCCGAAACACTCCTACGCGCGGGCTATACGAAGGGAGTCTATCTCCTACGCGGCCTGAAGGGTGAAAAATCGCTCCTGGTGCCCGTTTCCCGCTAAAAAACGCTGAAATCGCTGTCATTCTGGAGACCCCGAAGGGGGCGATAGAATCCATAGCGCGCCATTGACAAATAATCAATGGCGTCTTCCTTTTGAATGTGTATTTTATGCCTTTTGGGGAGTATTTTTAAATCAACAATTCAATTGTGGAGTGATGAAGATGTTTGGTTTAAAGAAATGCTCGCTCGGCGGGGCTTGTGCCCTTGCCTTTTTGGGTATGGCCTCTCAGGCCTTCGCGCATCCGGATAGCCTGGTGCTTACGCCACCGCTGGGGTGGAACAGCTGGAACGTGTTCCACGAAAACATCAACGAGAAGCAGATTCAAGAAATTGCCGATGCGATGGTCAATTCCGGCTTGAAGGACGCTGGCTACATTTACCTGAACCTCGACGACAACTGGATGGATACCAAGCGCGATGCCCAGGGCAACCTCCAGAACAACCCGAAGACTTTCCCGAGCGGCATGAAGGCTATTGCCGATTATGTGCATAGCAAGGGCCTGAAATTTGGTCTTTACGGCGATCGCGGTAAACGCACCTGCCACCATTACAACAGCAACTGGGATAGCCAAAGCGGTTCCAATGGTCACGAAGAACAGGATGCCAAGAAGCTCGCCGAATGGGGTGTGGACTACTGGAAGTACGACAACTGCGATTCCGATCCGAGAACCCAGGAAAAAGATTACACTGCCATGTCCAACGCACTCCGCAATTCCGGACGCGATATTGTGTTCAGCATTTGCATGTGGGAATACAAGGATTGGATGCCCAAGATTGCCAACCTCTGGCGCACCACTTTCGATATCGGTCCCGAATGGATTTCTACCTCCTGGTACCGCGGCGTCTACGAAATCATCGATGCGAACAACAAGTATTGGCAGATTGCAAAGCCCGGCCACTGGAATGACCCGGACATGCTCGAAGTGGGCAACAGGGGCCTCTCTTACGAGGAACAGCGCTCCCAGATGACGATGTGGTCCATCATGGCGGCTCCCATCATGATCAGTTCTGACGTGCGCAACATGAGTAGCGAAACGAAGGACCTGTACCTGAACAAGGACATGATTGCCATCAACCAGGATTCTCTTGGCGTTCAGGGCCATCGCGTCTCCGACAAGAATGGCAAGCAGATTTGGACCAAGCCCTTGAAGAATGGCGACATTGCCGTGGCGCTTCTCAACAACAATACATCTACCCAGACCGTTGAATGCAACTTTGCAGACATTGGCGTAGAAGGTGAAGTGGAAGTCCGCGATGCCTGGAAAAAGAAGGACTTGGGCCCGGTTTCTCACGTTTCTATCGAGCTTCCGGCTCACGGCTCGGCGCTCCTCCGATTGGTTCTCAAACCGGTTCCTCGTAAGCCGTTCAAGGGCGAGGCTCTCGCCATTCCGGGTAAAATCGAAGTGGAAGATTTCGACATTAACGGCGTAGGTCAGGGCAACACCACCTACAACGAAAACGATACCGAAAACCACGGCGATAGCGACTACCGTCCGGGTACCGGCGTGGACCTTTACAAGAAGGCGTCTGGCATCATCGTGGGCTACAACCAGGCGGGCGAATGGCTCGAATACACCGTGAAGGTTGCTAAGACGGGAACTTACACGATGAACGCTTCTGTGGCTTCTGCGAACAACACTTCTAGCTTCAAGCTCTCCATGGACGGCAAGGACATCACTGAAGAAATTGCTGTGCCTGCGGCAACTTCGGGTGAAGAAAACTACGACGAATACAATACGGTCGAAGCCAAGGTGGACTTGACCGAGGGCGAACACATCCTCCGCTTTACCGTTACCGGCGACTGGATGGATATCGACTGGATCAAGTTCAGCGAACCGGGAAGCACCGAACCGGGCACGGATGCAATCCGTCAGGTGATGCCTGCCATTCGTGGTGATGCCTCTGCGCCTCGCCTCGTCAAGAAGGGCAACACGCTCTTCATCGAGAAGAACGGCAATCGCTTCGACCTGACGGGTCACCGCCTCCGCTAAAAAATCTCCTCCTAACCCCCAAATACACCCCGCCAGTAATGGCGGGGCGTTTTTGCTATTACTTGACGATGGAAAAGGTGGACTTTGACGCGAAAAAGAAATATGACAATGCCAAAAGCTCCCGTGATCAATTCGCCAAAAGGGGAAATGACGATGCGGTACAGATGATTGAAGAAGAAATGCAGGCGTATGCCAAGCGGATGCCGCGCGAAAAAGCATTTGTCCGCTGTGTATGGAAAGGAAACTGACCTTATCGGCGAGCAAAAAGAATGATTCCTGTGCCCGAAATGGCTAAAAAAGGGCGTTTTTGACATTTTTTCAAAGGAAATTTCAGTATAGGTGCTCCTGGCGGTGGTGGAGAGATTATTTTATAAATGGGATGAATGTCTTTTCGAGAATGCGCCTATGTTGAACATCAACGAAATCAGTGATTACAGGGACCTGCTCAAGAATTACTATACCCAGCGCAAGCTGGAGATGCCGCTGTATTCCTACAAGATGATGGGTCAGAAGCTGGGGCTTGAGACGAGCCAGATCTTTCGCGTGTTGAACAAGGAACTTCACCTGCCGAACCATAGCATTCCCCTGGCGAAGGACCTGTTGGACCTGAAAGGGCGAAATGCCGAAATTTTTGAGATCCTGGTGGCGGCGGCCAAGGCGAAATCGCAGTCGAAGAAGGAAAAGCTCTATAAGATGGCGCTTTCGCTACAGGATGTGGACTTGCGCAAGTTCAGCGCGAGCGAATACCTGTTCTTGAGCAAGTGGTGGATTCCCGTGGTGCGTGCGCTGATCGAGATGAACGGAGGCCATGCCGAAGTTCCCCGCTTGGTCAAGCAGATTTCTCCCACCGTTTCTGAGGACCAGGTACGCGAGGCCATCGCGGTACTCAAGGACTTGAAACTGATTACGCCCTTGGCCCCGGAACGCTATGCGGCGACAACGGCAAACTTTACATCGGCGGGGTCAGCCACGAAGACCGCGGCCATCCGCAGTTACCAGAACCAGCTCCTGGCGCTCGCCCAGAATGCCCTGATAGCCGTGGAACCTGCAAAGCGGAATATTTCTTCGTTGCTGGTGGGCGTGGACGACGAGTGCTTTGATGACTTGAATGAAATGACCCTCGAATTCAGGCGCCAGGTGCAAAAGAGAGTTGCCGAAGTGAAGGAAGCCAGTCGCGCCATGCAATTCGTGTTCGCCTTTTATCCGGTTGCCGAGATTTCTAAGGAGCCCAGGGGCTCGCAGTCTAAAAAGGTGGGGGTGAAAAGATGAAAAGGCTGCTTTTACTCCTTGCTGTTTTCTTTGCGTTCTGGGCGTGTTCCAATGAAAAGGATATTGCCGGAATCAGTACCGTTGAAACGGAAAACGCCTTCTTGATTCAAGTTGTTCGTGAAGATTCGTTGCCGGCGGCAAACGTGGTGGCGCGTATGCGTTCCGCCGATTTTGTCCGGAGCGTAGATGCGGATTCTGCGAAGGCGGAATTTTTCAATGAATATGTGACGGATTCCTTGGGCTGTATCCGTATCGGTAGCCTTGCGGTCGATGTGGCGACCCTCGAAATTGTGGATAGGGGAGAAGGCCTGTTTAGGAAGATTTCTGCGGAAGATGTGCAGGACGGGGATTCCGTTCGTTTCGTCATGGAAAAGACGGGAAACCTGCGGGGAAAAGTGTATTTGCCCGAAGACGTCGATTACGCATGGGTTCAGGTGTATGGAACGGATCGCCTTGTAAAGACCGATAGCGAGGGCTTCTACGAGATGGATTCGCTTCCGCCATCCGAATACGGCCTGCGCGTCATTGTGGGCGATAGCGTTGTTGAACATTCGGCGAAAGTTGTTGCCGCCGAGGAGATTCGCGCGAATGTCTGCGCGTTTGAACCGGATTCTGTCAAGGTCCTGGACTTCGAATATGCGGATGCGCAGTTTGTTATCAAGGAACTCGGTATCAGCGATGCGGGCTACATGTCCGCTACGGATACGAGCGTGAAGGTAACCCCCGAAGTGGCGACTGTGCCCGAGACTCGCGAGGATATTGCGGAATTTATCGTGGAAGCCGGAGCGGGTCGCGAAGGGAACGCCATCCACTGGGAATCTTCGGCAAAGCACGGCAACTGGTCGTTCTATGGAATCTGGGTTTGCAAGGAGGAATCTCCGTGCGACCTGTCTGCTATTGATTCCATTGTCTTCTATGCCCGTGGAACCGGGGTCATCTCGATTGCCCTTGAAACCTTGGGAAGTTTGAACACAGAAGGAAAAACCTTGGCGTATGACACGCTTGCGACAGACGATGAATGGAAACGGGTCTGCATAAAACCGTCAAATTTTAAACCCCGCGATGACCTATATGGAAATCTCGGTTGGGATGTCATCAGCAAGGCGGTGACAACCATTTCGATTGCCGCCTACGACGATACGGAATTCTGGATAGATGACATAGTGCTTTATGGCGTAAAGCCTAGCGATTTTCGTCCCTGACTTCGTTTTTCCCGGTTTTACACCGGGAATTTTTTTACGCATTTTTGAAATTTTGTCAAAAGAAAAAGGATTGGAGGGGGTGAAATCCATAGGGTATGGATTTAATTTTTGATTGGTTGTCTGGATATAGGGAAAGGATGGTATAAGATGTTTGGTTTCAAGACGAGGCGGCTTGCCTTCATTACATTCGCTGCAATGTGCGGCTTCTTTACACAGGGCTTTTCACAAGACCTGCTTTACCCCGACATGTTCGCTCTGGGCGACGTGCAGCTGCTTGACGGTCCACTCAAGGAACGCCAGGACCTGAATGTGGAAACTCTCCTGAGCTACGATGTCGATAAGCTGATAGCCCCGTTCTACGAAGAGGCGGGAATGAAGCCGAAAGCGTCCAAGTTTTCGAACTGGGCGGGGCTTGACGGGCACGTGCTTGGACATTACTTGAGCGCCCTCGCGATGCACTATGCCGAAAGTGGCGACGAGCAGGTGAAGGAGCGTCTGGAATACATTTTGAGCGAACTCAAGACCATCCAGGACTATAATTCTAGGGATAACGATTTCAAGGGCTACATCAGCGGCGTGCCCAACGGCAAAAAGATGTGGCTCAGCATGAAGGGCGGGAATGCGGGCGCGCAGAACGGCTATTGGGTACCCTGGTACAACATCCACAAGCTCTATGCGGGCCTGCGTGATGCCTACATCTATGCAGGCTACGAACAGGCGAAGACGATGTTCCTGGCGCTTTGCGACTGGGGCCTTACCATTACGGGTGGGCTCAACGACTCCAAGATGGAATCGATGCTCGGTACGGAACACGGCGGCATGGCCGAGGTCTATGCCGACGCCTACGCGCTTACCAAGAATGCGAAGTACTTGAACGAAGCCAAGCGCTGGTCGCACAAGTGGCTTTTGAACGCGATGGCCGCAAATAACGACAACCTCACGAATGTGCATGCGAACACGCAGGTGCCGAAGGTGGTTGGTTTTGCCCGCGTTGCCGAACTCACGGGAGACCAGACTTATGTGAAGGGCTCCGAGTATTTTTGGGACCGCGTCGTGAACAGGCGTAGCATCGCGATTGGCGGCAATAGCATTTCGGAACATTTCCCGGCGCTTGACAACCACAAGAAGTATGTGGAAGAACGCGAAGGACCGGAATCCTGCAATACCTACAACATGCTCAAGTTGACAGAACGCCTGTTCAGCATGGATCACGATGCCAAGCAGGCGGATTTCTACGAACGCGCTCTATTCAATCATATCCTTTCGACTATTCACCCGAAACACGGCGGATACGTTTATTTTACGCCGGCACGTCCGCGCCATTACCGCGTCTACTCGAAGGTGAATGCTGCCATGTGGTGCTGCGTGGGCTCGGGCATGGAAAACCCGGCCAAGTACAGCCAGTTTATTTATACGAAAGACGCGGACAATCTCTACGTGAACTTGTTCTCGGCATCGCTTCTGAACTGGAAAGACAAGAAGGTGACCATCAAGCAGGAAACGGCATTCCCGAAGGGCGAAAGTGCGAAGTTTACCATTACGGGTAGCGGCAGCTTCGACATGAAAATTCGCCATCCGTATTGGGTGAAGGAAGACGCTTTCAAGGTGATTGTGAACGGCGATACCGTGGTCAAGAAATCCGACCCGTCGAGCTATGTGTCTGCGGGCAAATCCTGGAAATCCGGTGACGTAGTCGAGGTGCTGTTCCCGATGTACACGCATGTGGAAGACCTTCCGAATGTCTCTGACTACGTGGCTCTTTTGCATGGTCCGATTGTTCTCTCCGCAAAGACGGGGACGGCGAATCTGAACGGCCTTGTGGCCGATGACGGACGCTGGAGTCATATCGCATCGGGAGCGCTTGAATCTTTAGATCAGGCGCCCATGCTTGCGAGTAAAAAAGAAGACATCCCCTCGAAAGTGGAACCCGTGAAGGGAGAGCCGCTGCACTTCAAGGCGCCCTACCTGTTTGCTGCCAAGAAAGATGCAAACCTATTGCTGGAACCTTTCTACGAAGTGCACGATGCCCGCTATATGATGTACTGGATGGTGCTTACCGACCCCTCTGTTCTGGAGCGTTTGAAAAAGGAACAGGAAGAGGCTTTGGCGCTCGACGAGAAGACGGTCGACAAGGTGGCGCCTGGCGAGCAGCAGCCTGAAGTGGACCACAAGATGAAAATCGAGAATTCTACGTCGGGAACGGCTAACGGCGAGTTCTACCGCGATGCGGGCAAGTGCAGCGGTGGCGACGGCGGCCTGATTAGCTACGAGTTCGAAACCAACAGCGAGGATTCCCTAAGCCTGATGGTGCGCTACTGGGGCAACGAGGGCTGCACCCGCATATTCGATATCAATATCGACGACGAGAAACTCGTGACCGAGACGATTTCGAATCGCTGGAACAAGAACGAGTTCGTGAACGTGACTTACCCGATTCCGGACAATATGGTGAAGGGGAAGAAGATTGTGCGCGTCTCGTTTACGGCTAGTTCCGGCATGGTGGGCGGCATTTACGGCGTGCGACTGCTCCGCAACAAACCGAAGCCCGAACCGGTGTCTATTGCTGCGAAAAAATCTGTCCGCCCCGACCTGAAAGCGCGCGTGATGGGTGGAGAATTGCAGATTGCTTCCGGAACAGCGCTTTCTCAGGGATTTGCTGCAAGGATCTATTCGATGGATGGCCGTCTCGTAAAATCCGAGGCGCTCCCTGCAGGGCAGAGTACCTTCAGTATTGGCATCTCCGACATGAAAAGCGGCATGTATATCCTAAAAATCCAGCGTGACGGCTATAGCTACGCTTCTACGATTTTCCGGAAGGAAAAGTGAGGAAACCTCACTGCTTGATGATTACCTTGCGCAGGGTCGAACCTTCCTGCACGAGGTAGGCGCCGGGGGCTTTCATCGTGCTGATGAGACGGCCCTGTAAGTCGAAAATGAGCGCGGCGCTGCGGCCGGTGCGCAATGCGGGCGAATGGTCTTCGCGGGGCATGGCGATGGAGGCGGCACTTTCCGCGGTGCTGGAGGAACTCATCCCGTATTCGAAAGCACCCAAGTCAGGTGCTTCGCCCACAAACGGGAATCCGAGATCTTCGCCCTTGTCGATGGCGCGGCTCCCCTTCTTGAGTTTCAAGAAGCCCACGTCGGGCAAACTTCCGTCGGCGTTGCGCGGGCCCAAGATTCCCGCGATGGTCGAGAGGTCCTTGCCGGTCACGGTCATGCTCGGGTCGTCAAGACTTTCAAAATCGTCGACCGTCAGGTCGAGTTTCAGGTTCCAGGTGTTGTTCTCGCCGGCGGGGCATTCCACGTAATGGTCGATGTTCTGGCTCGGTATATACTCCCAGCACTCCCCGACTTGAGAATTCTTGTTCGGGAAGGCGATGTTGTTCTTGAGCACGTGCGCGTTGTCGCCGGTGAGGGGTGCCACCTCGGCAATGCGGTTCCCTTCGGAATCGAAGAGCGTCGATGCCATGGCAAATTCGCGGTCCTTGTTCATGTACGACGTGTTGTTGAGCCACTTGCTGCCCACACCGGTGTAATTCGCGTAAAAGCCCGTCGCCTTGTTTTTCCAGGCGGCGCAGAACTTGATGGTATGCCGCCCGCCGCCGAGGGTGCTTTCGCCCATCTTGATGCCGTGCCCGTTGCCGTTCTTCGGGTTACCTAGCCCGTAATCGCTGTAGCCGTTCCCCATGGCGTAGCAGTTCTCCAGCACCACGGGGAATTCCTGGTTGATGAAGTCGAAACCGTCGTCGCTGTTCCACCAGGCGCGGCATCCGATGAACTTCGTGGTATCGCCCTCGCCCGGCTTCTGGTAATGCGCGCCGAAGCCGTCGGCATTTTCGCCATCGCCCTGCCAGCCCAAGGGGTCGTAGTTGTCGTGTGCATCGCAATTCAAGAAGATGTGCCCGCCGCCATCCGGTGCGCCGTCGTTCGCGAAGAATCCGGGGCCCGCATTATGGTGGCTGTCCATATTTTCCAAAAAGATATGCTTGCTCGCATAGAGGAAAACGCCGGAATTGGAATTGTGCTTCATGGGCGTGTTACGGACATCAAAACCCTTCAAGTGCAGATACTTCGCCGAAATCACGATGGGCGACGTGTACATCGCTCCCTCGGGCGTGCCGTCGCTATGGTCCGTGCCTGCGGCCACGGGGAGGTTCGCACCGTCAAAAATCGGACGCTCGCCCGGGTAGGCCAGGTAATGGATGCGTTTATCGTCGCTCTCGCCACTTGCAGTAAGGACGATTGCCGCGGTCATCCTGTACCGCTCGAAAAAGACCGTATCGCGCAGGTCATAGATGCCACCGCGAATCCACACGGTATCGCCCGCGTGCACCACCTTGTTCGCCTTGTTGAGCGTCGCGAAGGGTTTGTCCTTTGTGCCCGCCGCACTGTCGCTTCCGTCGGTCGCCACATAATACACGGCACCGAACGCCTGAGCCGCCGCGAATGCGAGCGCGAATGCAAATGCGTAACTGTTCACTTTTTTCGAGCGCATGTTTCGCTTCCTTTTTTTGAGTCCGCCTGAACTCCGATGCGAATCCCTATGCATCTAAATATATACTATTCTACGGGCGTCTTCTGCTCTTTGCGATATGTCCGGTTAAAAATCGGAAAAATTTATCGCAACGGGTGTTGTCCTGCTTGTTTCGGCGTATCGTAATGACGATGTCTCGCTTGAATTCTGCATCGGTTATCCGGAGCAGGCGAATGCGGCGGTTGTTTACGTGCCCCCACGAGAACTCTGGCCAGAATCCCACGCCGATTCCGCCTGCGATTGCGTCTTTTACGGCAAGCGCATTGTCGCTTTCGAAAATGATGTGTGTCTTGAATCCGACGCGTTCGCAGTATTCGTTGCAGATATTTCGTAGTTGCTTTGAACCATAGAGCCCGATGAAGTTTGTCCCGGAGAGTTCACGCAGCGAGATGCTGTCGCGCTTGCGGTATTCGGCCGTGTTGGGGACGGCGAGGTATATTTTTTCGGTGCAGATGAAATTTTCCTCGTTTTGGTTTGCTTCTTTCGTGATGGCGGGGGCTTTTGCGTAGGTGCGTACGCAGATATCGTATAGGGTTGTCTCTTCGTTCTGCACGAGATTGAATCTCAGGTCGGGATTGCTTTTTTTGTAGAGGATCACGGCGTTGGTAACGAGTGTCGAAGCGGCGAGGACATTTAGATTTATGGTGAGGGCGTCTTCGTTCGCCAATGCGCGGAGCTGTGCGGGAAGCGCCTCGATGTCGTCGTAGAGGGGCTTGACTTTCCGGTAAAAGTATTCCCCTGCTTCGGTGAGCTTGATGTTTCTTCCTTGCGTCCTGAAAAGTTTCACGCCGATTTCGTCTTCGAGTTTGTGAAGGGCGTGGGTGAGTGCCGGTTGCACGATGCATAGTGTCTTTGCGCTCTGCGTCACGTGTTCGGTGCGTGCGACTTCCAGAAAGTAGCGGATGTGCGTAAGTTCCATAATTCGGTCCTTTGGAGGTCTTCTTGTCGATTCATCAAAAAATTTGATGAATTAAATATAAATAATCTATTAGACAATATGAATTGTCTATTCTAATTTTGAGCCCGAAAACAATAAAACCCGCCTTCGGGCGGTAACATCCGCCTCCATGCGGTAACAACATAAGGAGTTGTATCATGAAAAAACTGATTGCCGTCACAGCCATTGCATGCATCGCTATCGCCATGAGCGCCTGCCAGGACAATCGAGATTGCACCTATAGCGCAGACAGGCACACCCTCGCATGCCCCGAAAAGACCTATGCCACTATTGACAGGGGAGGAAAGACCTGGATGGCAGAAAACCTAGATGTCTATAGCCCAGACTCCAGCGTCTGCTACGACAACAATCACGACAACTGCGTGTCCATGGGCCGCCTTTACACCTGGAAGGCGGCTTCGGGGTCTGTATGCCCTGTTGGCTGGCGACTGCCGACTCAGCAGGAGTTCAAGGATGGATTTGGCGATGCGTCTGTGGATGATCTCAAGAAGGCGGATGTTTTCAACATGCAGTTCGCGGGCTTCGAATACTATGATGGCAAGTTCGCCGACAAGGACGCAAGTGCTAGCTTCTGGACGGCCGAAGCCTATGATGATTCCAGGGCATACATGGTGCGTGCTACCGATTCGGGTGTCGCCTACGAGCACTTCAACAAGAACATCTTTGCTTCTGTCCGCTGCGTAAAAAACTAATCTTCGCATAACAAACCATCAACCGCGAGTTCCCAATGACCTGGTTAATAGACCTATTTACAAAGCCTTCGGTAGGGCAGCAAGTTGTAGTAATCGCGTTTACCGCCGCTATCGGCCTCATGGTCGGAAAAATCAAGGTCAAGGGAATTAGCCTTGGCGGTGCGGGGGCGCTCTTTGTCGGTATCCTCCTCGGGCATCTCGGGCTCCGCGTAGAAGGAAACGTGCTCCATTTCATTCAGGAATTCGGCCTGATCCTGTTCGTCTACACCATCGGCATGCAGGTGGGGCCCGGGTTCATGGATTCCATCCGACGTCATGGTCTCGTGCTGAACGTGCTTTCGGTCGGAATTGTGCTGCTCGGCGTGCTTGTGACTCTTTGCCTCTACTTCTTTACCGGCATGCATGACAACGTCCCTGTGCTTATCGGGATGCTCTGCGGTGCCGTGACGAATACGCCGTCGCTCGGTGCTGCGAATTCTGCATTTGCTGCGGCCGGGGTGGATACCTCTCTTACGGGAATTGGTTACGCGGTTGCCTATCCCTTTGGCGTCATCGGCATCATCTTGGTGATGATTCTGATGCGCGTCATTTTCAGGCAGGACCCGAACAAGGCTGCCGAACGCTATACCGCCGATATCGCCGCGAATAGCAAGGAAATAGTATCGTGCAGCCTCACAGTCGATAACCAGAATTTGTTCGGAATACAGCTGAAGGAAATTCCGGACTTGATTTCGAGCGGCGTCGTGGTGACGCGCTTGCTGCGAGGCGAGAATATCTTTACCCCGAACGGGAAAACGGTGATAGAGCGTGGCGACAAGATGCATATTGTGGGAATGCCGGAAGCGGTCGCTGCCATGGAAAAGATTATCGGCCGGCGCCTTGAAACTCCCATCACCAAGTTCGCATCGGATCCGGCAAAACCGATTCAGGTGAAGACGATTCTCGTGACGAACAAGAAGGTTCTCGGGCGTACTATCGGTTCGCTTGCTCTTGCCGAACGCTACGGCGTGAATGTGAGCCGTGTGACCCGCGGGGGTATCAAATTTACGGGTCGCCTCGACTTGCGCATCAAGTTTGCAGATAAGTTAATGATTGTCGGTTCCGCCGAAGGTATCGAGGCTGTTGCGAAGGAACTGGGCAATTCTCTCACGGCGCTGGACCATCCCGAAATTTTACCGGCGTTCCTTGGAATATTCCTTGGCGTCATTGTCGGGAGCATCCCGCTTGCGATTCCGGGAATGCCTACGCCATTGAAACTCGGCCTTGCGGGTGGTCCGCTTGTTGTTGCAATCCTCCTGAGCCGCAAACGCAAGATTGGTCCCCTGAATTTCTTCATGGCGAACAGCGCGAACCTCATGCTCCGCGAATTTGGCCTGACTTTGTTCCTCAGCTGCGTGGGTCTCAATGCGGGTATCCGGTTCTTCGATGTGCTGTTGAACGGTGATGGCCTCTATTACATGGGGCTTGCTGCCCTTATCACGTTCCTTCCGCTCGCGGTAATGGCGTGCGTCGGGCATCTTGTGTTCAAGGTGAACTACCTTTCGCTCTGCGGTGTGCTTGCTGGAGCCACGACCGACCCCCCGGCACTTGCTTTCGCGAACAGCCAGGCGGACAGCGAGGCTGTAAATATCGGCTATGCGTCCGTCTATCCGTTGACCATGCTGTTGCGCATTCTAAGCGGTCAGGTGCTTGCGATTCTGCTCCTCGCCGCTTGATAAGACCTTATTTCGACCCGTTTCGCAAGGGACGGGTTTCCTTGTTTACGATAATTGTGTATTTTTCACGAAAAAGGCGCTGCACCGCGAGGTGCGGTTTTTGAGGTATATATGCAAAAACTAGTTATCGTGACTTTTGTGCTTCGTGCGCTTGGATTTGTGCTCGTTCTCCTGAGCCTGTTCGGGCACGACCTGATTCTGAACGTATTCCCCGGTCTTGAGGGAATGTCCATCAACCCGATCTTCTATTCGGGTATCGGTGTGTATTTTGTGGGTGCGCTGATTTACTTCTTTGTGAACAAGAAGCGCCGTGCCGACCGTCGCCGCGAAGAAATCGCGGAAGCCGAACAGCGGGCCTTCCAGAGTTCCGCCAGAGGACAGGACCAGGACGGTGGTCAGGACGCATAGGTGAATTATGGGTGATTTGATGATACAGATAGAACATTTGCACAAGACCTACCGCAGCGGGTTCTTGATGAAACCGAAGCCTGCGCTCAAGGACGTGAGCTTCAGCGTGGAACCTGGCCAGGTCTACGGCTTTATCGGGCCGAACGGGGCCGGCAAGTCCACGACCATCAAGGTGCTGACGGGTCTTTTGAATTTCGATTCGGGCAAAGTGCTCGTGAACGGAATCAGCCCCCGCGATGTGAAGAGCCGCCGCTTTATCGGCTATTCTCCGGAGCAGCCCTATTTTTATGATTACCTCACGGGCCGCGAACTCTTGCGCTTTTACGGAACGCTCGTCGGACTCGATGGCGCAGAACTTGACAAGCGCATCGCCTGGGCGCTCGACCTCTTGCACGCGAACAAGGACTGGATTGATCGCCGCCTGCGTTCTTACTCCAAGGGCATGATGCAGCGCGTGGGCATTGCACAGGCGATTCTCGGCAAGCCGAAACTCTTGATTCTCGACGAGCCGATGAGCGGGCTCGACCCGATGGGCCGCCGCGACGTGCGCGAGGCCATACAGCAGCTGAACCGTGACGGGGTGACCATTTTCTATTCGAGCCACCTGCTGAGCGACGTGGAAAGCATTAGCCACAAGGTCGCGATGATCGTGGATGGCAAGATTGTGCGCGAAGGTACGGTCGACGAGATTACCGAGTCGTGCGGGGTGGAATACCACGTGCGCACCCGTAAGGCGATTCTCGAGAGCGACCTGCCGCAGGGAGTCTCGCTTACGGGACACCCCGAAGAATTTGTGTGCGAAGACGATAGCGCCCGCGACCGCCTGCTTGCCTTCTGCCTTGCGAACGGGATTGCGGTCGAAAAGATGGACCACAAGCGTCCGAGCCTCGAAGACATTTTGACGGAGGAAATTGCCCGTGCAGACGCTTAAGCATATTGCAATCATTGCGCACAATACGTTCCGCGAATCCATACGCGACAAGATCCTTTACAACATCGTGTTCCTCGCGATTGCGCTTACGCTTTTCAGTATCGTGCTCGGTGAATGGTCGGTGTTCGACCGCGCCTACGTGATCAAGTCCACGACGCTTTCGGTGATGAGCCTTTCGGGCCTCCTGATTTCGATATTCGTGGGCATCAGCCTCGTGCAAAAGGAAATCCAGCGGCGCACGGTGCTCACGCTGCTTTCGAAGCCGATTAGCCGCGTGACGTTTATCGTGGGCAAGTACTTCGGTCTTCTGGCGGTGGTGGCGGTTCATCTCACTTTGCTGACCGTTATCTACTATGTGATGCTGTTCCTCACGAACGCGGAGCCCACAGCAAGCCTGCTCCTTGCCATCTACCTCATCTTCTGCGAGATGGCGGTGGTGATCGCAGTGGCGCTCCTGTTCAGTAGCTTCAGCAGTACGGTACTTTCGGCGCTCTTTACGCTTGGCGTGTATTTCGCAGGCCACTTGAGCAACCAGCTCCTGGAACAGGTGCGCTTTGCGAGCCGCATGGGCGAGATGGGAGATGCCTCGACGGCGCTCTTCGAAAAGGCGGCTGTCGTGATTCACGCGGTTTTCCCGGGACTCTATCGTTACAACGTGACGAGTTACGTGGTGCATGGGCTTGCACTCCCGGATCTGTATTTGTTCTGGAACACTGTATATGCGGTTGGCTATGTGGGGCTGTTCCTCGCAATCGCTAGCTGGTGGTTCAGCCGGAGGGATTTCTTATGAGAAACCAGTATATGGCAAAGGTCCTCGTTCACAACAAGGTGGTGACGCAGGAACAGGTTGATGCTCATTGGGCCGAAGCGAACGACCAGGTCGATATCGGCCAGGTGCTCGTGAATGCGGGGCTCTTGCAACAGGCGATGTATGAGAAGGTCCTTGCTTTCGTGAAGAACCTGGAAGCAAAAAATGCGGCTGCGGCTCCGGCAAAACCCACGCACGCTGCACCTGCGGCTCCCGTACCTCCGGTGAAACCTGCGGCGTCGGCTGTCGCGAAACCGGCTGCTCCTGTCGCTCCGGAATCTGCTCCAGAAGAGCCCGCCCTGCAGATCGAGGGCAATAATATCTACGGCGAATCGTCTTCTTCGAATATGGTGGTCGAGAAGGTATCGGGCCTCGAATCGACGAGTATCTCGAACATCGGAATCTTGACAGAAGCCGAGGCTATGGCGGCTGAGGGCGAAGATGGAGAGCTGCCGTCGCGCTTTGCGGTTGTTTCAGGCGAAGGAAGCGAAGTGTCGGCGCCCGAGACTCTGCTTACAACGATGAGCCTCAAGAAGGTGATGGCGTATGCGCGCAAGTTCGGCGCCACGGACATTTTCCTCTTCGCGGGCCGTCAGGTGATGATGCGCCAGTCCGGTTCGTTGTTCCCGGTGACGGAACAGTCGCTCGACAAGACGCGCGTGACGGAGTTCCTTACGGAGGCTTCCTCCGGTTTCGCCGATGGGTACCAGGTGGTTGCCGGCAAGAATTTTAGCAAGACGTTCGGTCTTCCGGGCGTTGGCCGTGGCAGGATTTCGGTTACGTGGGATGATGTGAATCCGAGCGTGTCCATCCGCGTAATCCAGAACGAAGCGGTGTCGTTCGATAATTTGTTCCTTCCGCAGTTCTGCCAGTCTTTTGCTGACTTGCCGAGTGGTCTGGTCCTGATTGCGGGGCCTTCGACAAGTGGGCGGTCTACGACGATTGCGACTTTTGCCGAGATGATTGCGGAAAGGCGCCCGTGCTATATCCATACGGTAGAACGCCCCATAGAACGCCTGCTCAAGAATCCGAACGGAGCACTTGCTCAGAAGGAAGTCGGTCTCCACGTGAAGACGGGCGTCGCGGGTATTGAGCTTGCTCTTCGCGATGGTGCGGATGTCATCTGTTTTGACCATCTGGAATCGATGGAGGAGCTGGATCTGCTTCTTCAGGCAGCCAACGCGGGCGTACTCGTGTTTGCGGTAACGGGCGGAAACAACATTCACGCCCTGCTATCCAAGCTGCTCGTCTCTGTCCCTGAATCGCGGAGGAATTCCTTTGCCTGCACGCTTGCCGACCAGCTGAAGGGAGTTATCGTGCAACATTTGGTGCCGGTGGTGCAAAATCAGGGACTTGTGCTTGCGTGCGAGGCGATGCGTGTCACGTCTACGGTGGCGAACATGATCCGCAAGGGAGACCTTTCTCAGCTGGCGCAGGCGATTAGCAGCCAAAAGGACCAGGGCATTACGCTCGATGATTCTTTGCAGATGTGTGTAGAATCGGGCTATATCGATGGCGCAGAGGCATGGAAGCGTGCCTACGATAGCCGCCGTTTTGCGGCGTATAAGCCGGCTTAAGGAGATTGTGTTATGGCTACAGAAATCGAACCGATTTTAGATTATGTTGTCAACATTGGCGCAAGTGAGCTGATTGTGACAGAAGGTGCCGCTCCCGCTGTTCGCCTTGCTGGCAAGGTGGGCGTTGTTCCCGATGCTCCCGAGGTGGAATTCGGTTCTCTTCGCGAGTTCCTGGGCGCAATGGAAGGCGATACGGGTTTCATGGTTTGCGGCCCGTGGGCTGGATGCAAGTGGCGCGTCCGGTTTTTCCGTGCGGCCCTCGGAAACGCAGCCGTGTTTCGCCCGCTGATTGCGGAATGTCCGTCTTTTGATTCCTTGGGCGCCCCGCAATCTGCCTCGAGCCTTTTGGCGCTAAGTTCGGGATTGGTCGTGTTTGCAGGGCCGGCATGCTCGGGCAAGACGACGACCGCGACGGCCTATGTGAGCTCTCTTTGCGAGTCCCGGGTGTTGCGTGCAAGCCTTCTGAATGGCTTCGAAGAAATTCCCGTGAATATGGGCGGTAGCCTTGTCCTGCGTGATTCCTCGGGCTCGGTGGCCGACCGTATTTCGCAGGCGCTCCGCAGTGGTTGCGATCTTATATGGCTTGGCGATTTCAGCGGCGAAAACCTGTTGCCGATGTTGCGTGCCGCAGAAGCGGGTGCGCTTGTCGTGTGCAATGTGACAGCGGGCAATTCTGCCGGAGTGATGGATGCCCTACTTTCGATGGTCCCCTCCACGGAGCGTGACCTTTGCCGCACGATGCTTGCCGCCTATCTCAAGGCAATTGTTGTACAACGGCTGCTTCCCGGTGCTTCCGATGGAACTCCGGTGTCTGCCTGGGAAGTGTTGTTCAATACGCAGAAGGTTGCTACGCTTATTCGTAGCGGCGAATTTTTCAAGCTTTCATCGATTATCGCCGCTTCGGGTTCGGAGGGGATGCTTCTGATGGATGATTGCTTGGCCGAACTTGTGAAGGCGGGGTACATTGCCCGCGATGTCGCGGAGAGGTATGTCTCTAACGTCGCGCTTCTCGGCTAGGTTGTTTAGAACCGTTTGCACGGCGGCCCTTGCCGCTTTTTCGCTGCTGCCCGCCCAAGCTACGGATTCCACGCAGGCTCTGGTTGCTGATACACTGTCAGGGCAGTTGCCGGAATCGCCCGGGAATGTCGATTCGCTCGCGGATGCCGCTGCGACCCTTGAAGCCCTGAGCACGGTTCCCGATTCGGTTCAAAATCGGAATCCCGATCCGGAAAAGGATTCCGCGGTTTCCTCTCGCCAGATAAAGTCCGTTCTTTATTTGGGAGGCGGGGAGAATTCTCCGTGGTTCCACCTCGGCGTGCTTTATGCGGTTGAAGCTTATTCTGTGCCTGTAGATTCCGTTGTAGGGACTTCGTGGGGAGCCTTTGTCGGATACCTCTGGACGAAGGGCGTCTCGCTGGATGACATCCAGCGGATTTTGCGCGACGAGGATTTCTCGAGAATACTTTCTTCTAAAGAGGGTTTTGCCGGGGAGCCCCGCTACAGGCTTCCTGTTTCGGAGTCCGGCATGCCGGCTCTTCGCGAACGGTTTTCGTTCTATGTCGATTCCTCGGGAAATGTTCACAGGCGACAGAAATTGCTTATCCCCGATTCGGGTAACGTGCAGTCGTCTCTTTCTTATCTCCGCCTTCAGGAATCGATTTTGCGCCATAGCGGAAAATACAGAATCCCGTTTTCCGTTTTGGGTTGTGACGGCTCGCTCGGAAGTTCGTTCAAGGAAGTCATGGGGAGCTTGCCTGTGAAGGGAAGCGAAATGCCGGGAGACTTTTGCCCTTACCTTGCGCTCCCTGCGGAAGATTCTCCCGACGAAATGGCGATTATTGCGGTTGCGGCCCCTCTCCGCGGAGAACTTCGTGTCTCGGGACCGCAGAAGGCGATTGCGTTGAATACTCTAAAAAATCTTGGGTCGCAGCCCGGAATCGTAGTGCGTCCGCATACGGTGTCGGATACTTCGCGCAACGGCTGGATCCAGGCGGGATTCTCTGCGCTCGAATCGAAACTCTCTCAGATGGCTCCCATCGGCATGCGCCGAGGCGACTACGGTTCGGCTCACGTGGCGTCCATTCCGTGGTTCAAGTTCAAACCCTCGTTCGATAGCCTGTCCGCCGAGACGCATTCCCCCGTGAAATCCTACTGGAGCGAAAGCGATACGGGAATTGTCGCTCCGAGAAATTTTGCATACAGCCTTTTGCGGTTCCCTGCGATTGATTCCGTGGCTTTCGACATGCAGCCTGATGGGGATGTCCTAGTGGATGCCGAAATCAGGCCGACTTTCGATGTGGCTGTTGGCGGGTTCGGGTCGAATGTCATCGGTCCGAATGCCTATGCCGAAATCGATTTTTACCATGTGGATCAGATGGAAATCCAACTGATGTTTTCCGGTTTTTGGGGCGGAACCTCCTATGGCTTTGCCCCGAAGGCTCAAATCGGCCGGCTCTGGAGTTTGGATTGGGGAATGGAAGTCGGGTATACCTGGCAGAAACTCCAGCCGTTAAAAACCTTTGCCGAAGACGTTCCCGGATATTACAGGATCCGTTCCGAAAAGAAGAGCGATATCTTTGCATCCATGTTCTACAGGTTTGACAAGCACCAGAAGGTTTCTGCGGATTTCCTTTTTGCGGATCGCGTCTACGAACTTGAACGCCGCTACTATCCGGGCGGGGAATTCGAGATGTATCCTGCGTCGCAGAAACTGCGCTATGAATATGTCTCGGGCGATGGACGGGCCTGGTTCTCGGAAAACGGCTTTGCCTTCCATGGCGATATTGGCCTTACGTCCATCGGCTACGACTTCGGATTCGACGAGATTATTCCGACATTCATCACTTCGTATTTCGATGCGCAGTATGCCATTTCGCCCAAGCCCTTCGTGACATTGAATGCGCTTGCCGCCTTCGCGATGAACAAGTACCATAAGCATGGTTACGGTTACGTATATCCGGAATCCTTCGAGATTGAACCCCTCGACAACTGTATCCGCCCCCGCATCGCGGCGACGCCCTGGAGCATGGAATGGATTAATCCGGATTTGGTGTCGCACCATTATGGGTTGGTTCGCCTGCAGGGAGGCTTGCATTACAGGGGCTCCGGACTCTGGCTTAATTTTGCCTATGTCCATGATTTCGAGGAAAATCCGACCGCGACTTTCGGAAAGCACAGGTTCGTCTTTGAACCGGCCCTGCGCTTGGCCTACAAGTCCGTTAAGATTTATGCAGGAATGTCTCGTGTCGTGGATAGCGAAACCTTCGGCGATCTCGCGGATTTCGACAACTATAGCTACTTTATCCGAATCGGCGAATACGACCTGTTCTAGGATTTAGATTCCGCCGTTCTATTCGCCGCGGTTCTTTGCCGCCACGTCCTTGTACTTGTTGTGTTCGGAGAGCGTCTTGCTGAAGAAGTGCGTCATGCTCCCGTCATCCTTTGCGACAAAGTAAAGAGCCTCGGTCTTGTCGGGGTGTAGTGTCGCCTGTATCGCCTTGCGCCCGGGGTTCGATATCGGGCCCGGCATGAGCCCCTTGAACTTGCGGGTGTTGTACGGGCTGTCGCTGTTGAGCTGGCTCTTGTAGATGGGCCCGGTCAGGTTCCTGAAGATGAACCGCACCGTCGGGTCTGCCCCGAGCGGCATGCCAATCCTCAGTCGGTTGTGGAATACTCCGGCGATAAGCGGGCGCTCATCGGGAATGCCCGTCTCCTCCTCGACTACGCTTGCCAGTGTAAGCACCTTGTGCCAGCTGCCGAGCGTCTTCCACATGGAACTAGCCGAGTCGGGCATGAACTGGTCGCGCACCTTCAGGTTCGCTGCCACCATCTGCTTGAGTATCGTCTCCTCGTCCGCGTCGATGGGGAAGGGGTAGGTGTCCGGGAGCAGGTAGCCTTCCAGCGAGTTCGCATCGACTCCGAGGCTTCGGGCGAACTTCGGGTCCTGGACGAGTTCGTTCCAGCGTTTTTCGTTCAGGTCCGGGAACGCCTTCTTGAGATAGGCGGGGATCTCCCACGAGGCCCGACCTTCGGGTATGGTCACCCGGCGTACCGCGGTCTTGCCGCTCCCGATGATGCCTGCAATTTCGTCGAGGGTCTGGTGCGGGGGTATCTCGAACCAGCCGGCCTTCGGGGAGGGCGGGTTAAGCTTGCACCAGACCTTGTAGGCCAGTTCGTCGTCCCAGATTCCCTTCTCGCGGAGGATGCCGAAAACGTGCCCGGCGGAACTCCCCTTGGGTATATTTATGAGCACGGTTTCGCCGTTTTTGGAGGTCTCGGCCAGCCGATTTTTCATCTGGAAGGCGAAAAAGGCACAGGCGAGGGCTAAAAAAACGCAAAAAATGGCAAAAATCTTCTTCATGATGTAAAAATTTAAAAGAAATTGTGACCAATTGCAAAAATAAAAGGTATATTCCTTATGCATTGTTGAATATTTTACCTTGTTTTTGAGGAACGATATGAAAAAGCTTTTCGTAATGGCACTTGGTTTGATGGTCGCTGCAGCCTTCGCTGCTCCCAATAAGGTCAAATCCAAGCTCGGTGATATTGAACTCACCAAGGAAAAGGGTGGTGGAAACGTAGTCTGCACTGCCGGGTTCAATGACGAACTTACCATCGTCAAGGACGGCGATACCGATGTCCTGGTCAAGGGTAGCTGCGGCCAGGGCTGGGTGCCCAAGTCCAAGGTCGAATACGTTGCAGCTCTCGCCGGCGACAAGTCCATGAAACTCGATGGCGTGGACGTGGTGGGCTGGCTCGATAACCCGAGCGCCGTGTTCGTGTTGGAAAACGACGACATGGACTTTGACGGTGTGAACATCGACCGTGACTTCAAGGAATACCTGCAGCACACGATGGACCGCGAAACCATGGAAATGCACAACAACGAAAACTAATCGTTGCAGCGTTTCGAACGGATTTACGCCCCGCATTAAGCGGGGTTTTTTGTTTCTGTTGGCAGGGACGCGTTTACTGAGGTAAACGGCAATGTTTGCGCTGTGTTTTTTGTCACGTGGATTTTGGGGCTGCAGAATCTAAATTTAGGGTGGGGTGGAGAAACCAGAAAAAAGGATGTGTGGTATGAAAAAAATCGCTTTGCTGATGGTCGCCTTGTTGGCGGGATTATCCTTCGGACGCATTGGTCCTGTGAGCCAGTATGGGCAACTCCAGGCAGGCAAGGTTGGCAATGGCCCGGGCCGGATTTACGGTTCCTGCAAGGGCGTCACTAGCGGTAATGAAGTTGTTGTGCAGGGCATGAGCCTTTTCTGGAGCATCTCGAGCGACGTGGGTTCGCCTTTTTGGACATCCGAAATCGTGTCTGGGCTTGTGCAGAAGCAGAACATCCAGGTTATCCGTGCGCCGATGGGTGTGGATGAAAGCTGGGGCTCTGGCAACTATTTCTCAAATGAAAGCCACTACCAGGGCCTGATGAACACGGTGGTGCAGGCCGCCATCGATAACGACATCTATGTGATTATCGACTACCATAGCCACAAGGCGAACGAGAATACGGGTAACGCGAAGAAGTTCTTCGGCTATATGGCGTCGACGTGGGGCAAGTACGATAACGTCATCTTTGAAATTTTCAACGAGCCGACGTCGCAGTCCTGGGGAACCATCAAGCAGTATGCCGAAGCGGTAATCGACACTATCCGCATGTACTCCGACAACCTTATTGTCGTCGGCAACCGCAGCTATGACCAGTATCCGAACGAGGCCGCGAGCAGCCCGATTAACGACAAGAATGTGGCCTACACGTTCCACTTCTACGCGGGTATCGATGAGGCTGGCCAGCATGAGACCAATCGCGAAGGCGCAAATGCCGTATCGGCGATGAATAGCGGCCTTTCCGTGTTCGTGACGGAATGGGGCAACTCTGGTCCGGGCGGCAATGGGACGATGTACAGCAATCGCAGCAGCGACTGGTACAAGTGGATGAGGGATAACAAACTTTCAGGTGCGAATTGGTCTGTTTCGAACAAGAACGAGGTTGCATCGTACTTTAGCGGGAGTGCGTGGAACTATTCGACAAGTGGCAAGTGGGTGAACGATTCGATTTTTGCATTCCTTCCCAAATCCTATGCCGCCTGTTCTACGTCGCCGACCTCCAGCAGCTCCATTGCCAGTTCTTCCAGCTCGCTGCCTGCGGGCTACACCGACTACATCGACGACCTGGAAGACGGTGACGGCTTTGCCTTTACCGGTGGCGAATGGTACGCCTATACCGACAAGGGCGACAAGGGTGCATCGACGATTTCCAACGGTCCTGGCAGAAACGACGGCTACAATGTGGTCTTCTCGGGCTCTACGGCAGGCAATTCTACCAAGTACGTGGCGGGAGTGACCGGCGTGAAGCTTTCGCAGGGCGACAACCCATACGACCCGTATGTGGCGCTCGGCGTGGCCCTGAACGAATCGCAGACCGCCTACGATCTTTCTGCTTGTAACGAAATCAGCTACAAGTACAAGGGCGCCGCGCACAACTTTAAGGCCGAAGATACTGACGTGATGGATTACGGCTACCACCAGATAACAAAGGCCGCATCGGGCTCATGGACGACGGTAACGATTCCCTGGAACATGCTGTCGCAGGAAGCCTGGGCCAAGCCGGTGACGCTTTCCAAGAAGCGTGTCGCCAAGTTCACCTGGGAGATCAAGGGTACGCAGCCGAGCATGAACTACCTGTATGTCGATGACGTGCGCTGCTCCGGTTTGGCGTTTAAGCCTGTACCGTCTCCGACATCCAGCAGTTCTTCCGTGATGAGCAGCTCGAGCGTAGCTTCTTCTTCCAGCATGTCCTCGAGTTCCTCCAAGGTCCAGATGGTGCTCCAGCTTACGAGCGGGAAAGCAGACCAGACGGTGACTGCGGGCTATTCCATCGAGTCTATCGTCTACGGCATCAAGAATGTCACGAATATCAGCGTTGCCGGGCTTCCCGCCGGATTGAACGGCGTGGTAAGCAAGAGCAATACGACCTTCACGATTTGGGGAACGGTCGCCGATTCTTTGAGCGACAAGGAATACTCTTATACGGTTACCGCGGTGGGAGCCGACTCGACTGCGACCGCTACGGGCAAGATAACCGTGAAGCACAAGCCGGTAACGACGACGGTTTCTGTGACGAACAACTCGACGCAGACGGTGACCGCTGGTGATTCTATCAAGCCTATCGTGCTCAGCTATGCCAATATGGATTCAGCAAAGGTGACGGGGATTCCGCAGGGAACATTCTCGATGCTTCAGGACAAGAGCGCGAAAACGCTGACGATTGCCGGCGCTGTGGACGAAAGTCTTTCCGATAAGGAATACACGGCAACGGTGACGGTGTACGGTCCGGACAACAATGCGACTGCCTCCGCGAAGATTACGGTGAAGCATAAGCCGTTGGTGACCTTGATCGAGCTTGTTAGCGGGAATTCTACGCAGACGGTGACTGCGGGCGATGCCATCGAACCGATTGTCTACAGGTACGAGAATATGAAACAGATTACTTTGTCGGGAATACCTGCTGGCCTAAAAGGAACGAAGGATGACAATGCGAAGACGTATACGATTTCGGGTATTGTAGCCGATTCGTTGACCGACTATGTGTATGACTATACGATAGCGGTGACCGGTCTCGACAACAATACTTCTGCAACGGGCAAGATTACGGTATTAGGACGGTCTTCCAGCTCTATCGCATCTTCTAGCAGTGAGGAAAGCTCGAGTTCCGCTGAATCGTCGTCTAGCATCGAAAGCTGCTCTTCTGAAGAAAGCAGTTCAAGTGTCGCTTCGTCCAGTTCGTCGATTGAATCGAGCAGTAGCGAAGCGTCTTCTTCGGGCGTAGAAATTGAGTCCAGCAGTTCGGAAGAATCGTCTTCCAGTTCTGCCGAATCTTCTTCGAGCGATGCGAACCAGGTTGTTGTGACGGGTAGCCTGAAGCAGACTGTTGCTCGCGGCGAAGCGTTTGAAACCATCACGTTCAGCAATGTGCGGTCGTTCAATCGCGATACATGGAATATCTGGTTCTTTAATTTCAAGGAATCTGGTGAAGTGGTGACCGTTGAAGGCACCGTGCACGAGGGCTTCCCGGTAGGTACGGCTGTAGAAACCGTGACGGTTAACGGGCAGAAGTACGAGATTACGTTTGTCGTGACTGCCCCCGAAAGCAGTTCCTCCGTGACGAGCAGCTCAAGCTCGGCGCTTTCTTCTTCCAGCGAGTCTCCGGTTTCGTCCTCGAGTGAAAATCCTTTGACATCCTCGAGTGCCGAGCCTGAATCCTCTTCCAGCGAAGGCACGACAGTCGCCATGTCGCGCGTATCAAACCCGCTTTCAATGGCTGTTGCCGGCCGTACGCTTCATGTCTCGGGCGCAAGCGACATGTCGGTAGAAGTATTCGACATGCAGGGCTCTCCGGTGGCGACCTTCGCGCATGTGAAGGGCTCTGTGAATCTCGAAATGCTCCGTCAAGGCAGCTTCGTCGTACGTCTCCGCGCGGGCTCCAGCACGCTGGTCCGCCGCATTGTGGTGAAGTAACAAGGAAAATATTGCACCGATAGCTGCCCACGCAAATAATCCACGTAGTAGGGAAGGCAAAGCCTTCCCTTGTTTTTACGCCTTCTTATAAAATGCGTAAATTTGCATATTTGCATAGATTTCCTATAGAATTTTTCTATATTTGTCGCCATGAAGTTTTCTAAAGGCGTCCAGGACGGCCTTCCGATAGGCCTCGGGTACTTCGCGGTGTCGTTCTCGTTCGGCATCGCAGGCTCCAAGCTTTTGAGCTGGCCGCTGGTCACGTTCATCTCGATGACGAACCTCACCTCGGCGGGCCAGTTCGCGGGTCTCCAGATTATGGCCGATGCCGCGGGCACGTTCATCGAGATGGCGATTGCGACTTTCTTTATCAACCTGCGCTACAGCCTGATGGCGATTTCCCTGTCGCAGAAGGTGGCTCCCAGCTTCGGTACGGGCAAGCGCCTGCTGTTAGCAACGGGCATTACGGACGAAATCTACGCGCTTGCGGTAAGCCAGGCGGAACCAGTGACCGCGCGGTATTTCGCGGGTCTCATGGTGCTCCCCTACATCGGGTGGTCCTCGGGTACGCTCTGCGGGGCGGTCTGTGGAGAAATCCTCCCTGCAGTAGTGACGAACGCCCTCGGGGTGGCGCTGTACGGCATGTTTGTCGCAATCGTGGTCCCGCAGATGAAGGCGCATCGACCCACGCTTATCGCCGTCCTGATTGCAATTGCCTGCAGTTGCGCGTTCAGGTACGTGCCTGCGCTCAGTGGCGTGACTGTCGGGTTCGCGATTATTATCTGCGCGCTGATCGCCTCGCTCCTCGGTGCAGCCTTCTTCCCGGTAAAGGACGATGACGATTCGACCGATGACCAAAATGTTGCGCAACCTTCCGGCGCGCAACCCGCGGGGGAATGCGGACAAAGTAAGGAGAGCGCATGAACCTGAGGGATTACTGCTTCTTCCTGCTCGTGATGGCGGGTGTCACCTACCTATTGCGTGCTGTCCCGTTCGTTCTCCTGAAGGGGAAAATCAAGAGCCGCTTCTGGCGTTCCTTCCTCGCGTACGTTCCATACACGGTGCTTGCCGCGATGACGGTACCTGCCATCTTCTATTCCACGAACAGTGTGCTTTCGGGAGCGTGTGCACTCGTTGCTGCAGTCATCGCGTCGCTTCTCGGGCGCGGCCTCGTGGGGGTTGCCGTTGTCGCCTGCATTACGGTGCTCGGTGTTGACGGCATCATGCTTTTGCTATAAACTATAAACGACGCGCGATAAACGACAAACGAATCGCAAATAAAAAAGCGCTCCGTGCGGAGCGCTCTAATACCCATGTCCGGAATCGAACCGGAATAACCTCCTTCGGAGGGAGGGACACTATCCATTGTGATACACGGGCCCGGCCAATGCAATTCCGCGCGTGGCGGAATCCATCCGGTTTTGCGAATGCAAATATAGTAATTATTCAGTCCAGAATTTTGACAATCAGCTCGTGCGGTTCTGCGTCTACCACCAGCGCGTCGTGGAATTCTCCCACGTCGGCGTCGCCCTCGAGCACCTTCACGACGTCGTCGTTCTCCATCGAGTTGCCTTCGGTGCGCCCGTAAAAATGGTATTCGCTTTCTTCCGCCACCTGGTCGATGATGATGCGAACCTTTTTCCCGATCATCGATTCGGCGTGTTCCGCGTCGATTTCTTCCTGTAGGTCGGTCACGGCATCGAGCCTTGCGCGTGCCTCGCTCTCGTCTACCGCGGGCAGGTTCATCTCCATCACGGGCGTGCCTTCCTCGGGGCTGAACACGAATCCACCCAGGTGGTCGAACTGGATGTCTTCCAGCAGTTCCATCAGTTCCTCGAAGTCCTCGTGCGTCTCGCCGGGGAACCCGACAAGCACGGTCGTGCGGAGCGTGACTCCCGGAATGCGCTCGCGAATCTTATGCAATATATCGACGAGTTCCTTCTTGCGGTAGTTCCTCTTCATGTTCTTGAGCACGTTATCGCTGGCGTGCTGGATAGGCATGTCCACGTACTTCACGAGGCGCGGTTCGTTCGCCATCAGGTCTAAAAGTTCGTCGTCCACGAACATCGGGTACCAGTAGAGCGTGCGTATCCACGGGATGTTCGTGTTGTCGAGAATCGCGCGGAGCAGGCCGGCCAAGGTGCCGCCCTTCTTGCCCTTCTCGCGCCCGAAGTATGTCGTGTCTTGCGCGATGAGGGTAATCTCCTGCACGCCCTGTTTTTCAAGTTCCTTGGCTTCTGCCACAATGTCTTCGATAGAACGCGAAACCTGCTTCCCGCGGATCAGTGGAATGGCGCAGTAGGCGCAACGGCGGTTGCAGCCTTCCGCAATCTTCAGGTAGGCGTGGTGCTTGAACCCGCCGAGGTTCATGCGCGGGAGGTTCTCTGCATCGCAGCTTTGCGGGGCGACGATTCCCATCTTCTTCAGGAGTTCGCCCGGCTTGTACGTGCCTACCCAGTAGTCCACCTCGGGCAGTTCCTTCACGAGTTCGTCGCCGTAGCGGCCCGAGAGGCAACCCGACACAATCAGTTTCTGCCTTGCCTTCTTGCTTTTAATTTGTGTGAGAATCGTGTTGATGGATTCTTCCTTCGCGGCCTCGATGAACCCGCACGTGTTCACCAGGATGTAGTCCGCCTTGGCTGCGGAATCACAAGTCGCGAACCCTGCGTGCAGCATCTCGCCGACGAGGTTCTCCGCGTCGACCTGGTTCTTGGCGCATCCTAAATGGACAACGAAAACTTTGGGCTTCTTTGTAGGCATGTTTGCAAATTTAGAAAATAGGTCCTGCAAAAAAAGAGCCCTGGAGGAGCTCTTTTCGTAAAGATTGCGTGAACCGCTTATTCCCAGTCGTCCACGAAGTCTTCGGCAGGTGGGGCAGGCGGGGCTGCGGGTGCCGGAGCGGGAGCGGGTGCAGGCTCCGGTGCAGGAGCGGGTTCTGGTGCGGGAGCGGGTGCCGGTTCAGGCTCGGGTGCGGGCGCAGGTTCCGGTTCCGGTGCAGGGGCGGGTTCAGGCTCCGGTGCGGGCGCAGGCGCGGGAGCCGGTTCAGGTTCAGGTGCCGTGGCCGGTTCGGGCTGGTTGTCCTGCGGAGGAGCGTAGTACGAACTGGATTCGCCGCTGTTGTCGGAATCGCCGGCCGGATTGCCAACTTCGTCATTCTTGCTGTTGTCGACCCACCATTGGAAGTTCAGGGCCGAAAGCACCTGCTTGCCGTATTCCTGGGCATTGGCGTAGGTTGCAAAGAATCCGACGCGAACGCGGTAGTAGGTACCTTCGAGTTCGCCCGGGTTTTCCACTTCGGCGACGTAGGCCTTGATGTTCTGTTCGGCAAGCTTCTTGACGATGCCGTCAGCGCCCTTCTTCGAGGGCTGGATGCTCACCTGGATTACAAACGGACCTTCACTTTGCGGCTGGATGTCGCCTGTAGCGGTCGGTGCCGGCGCGGTTTTTGACTTTTCTTCAACAGCGGGTTCTGACTTGGATCCTTGGGATAGGGACTGGATGGGTACCAATTCCGGCTCGTCTGCTTGTTCGGCGGCAGCGGGGGCCTTTTCTGTGGCTGCCGGTGCGGCTTGTTTCATGTCCGGAACGATTTCCTGTTCCTCTTTGCTGCAACCAACAAAGAGCGCGCCTGCGATGACGGCGGCACAAAGTGGGTACGACCATGCTGATTTCATTCGGAATCTCCCAAAAACGATGTAAAAAACCTAAAAGTAGGGGCTTTCTGGTAAAAATATATATAAGTCTTTGAGGAACCGCAAGTTATAAATAAGAAAATAACGAAAAAAAACCCTAATTTCGCAAATATGCGACTGAAACTTCTGTTTTGAAGTTACCCTTGACGAAATCCCGCGAGTTAAATATATTTGGCTATCCAAAAAACGAATATCTAATTCAACCAAAGGATTATCGTGATCGGCGTAATTGTTAAGTCCAACGAACCTTTTGAACGCGCTCTCAAGCGTTTCACCAAGTCCTGCGAAAAGAATGGCATCATTTCCGATGTCAAGAAGCGTCAGCGCTTCGAAAAGCCTTCTGAAGAAAAGAAGCGCGTCGAAACGGCTGCCCGCCGCAAGCGCTTGAAGGAAATCGCTGACCAGAACCGCAAGCGCCTCTACTAGTAGGCGTCCGGCTAGGCCAAGGTGTCTTGGCTGCAGTCCAGGGTTTTTGAAGGTTTTTGATTTGAGTGATGAGTCGTCGGTCCATGACCGGTGGCTCGTTGCGTGTTTTTAGAACTTTAACCACGACGCCAGGAGCGGGGCGTTATCCGCTCGGGGTAAAACATGAGCAGTGCATTGCTGACAAAGATTAAGGACGATATCAAGGCCGCCATGAAGGCGCACGACGCCGAAACTCTCGGAACGCTCCGTACCCTCCATTCCGACATCAAGAACGAAGCCATGAAGTCTGGTGCCACTCCGGCCCAGATTGAAGAAACCATCACCGACGAGATGTGCGTCGACGTTCTCGCTCGTAGCGTGAAGCAGAAGCAGGAAGCCATCGAAATCCTCAAGAAGGGCGGCTTCATGGACAAGGTCCCGGCCGAGGAAGCGTGCATCGCTCTGTATCGCAAGTACATGCCGGCCGAAATGACCGAAGACGAAGTCAAGGCCCTCATCGCTGAAATCAAGGCGGCGACCGGAGCCTCTAGCCCCAAAGACATGGGCAAGATCATGAAGGAACTCTCCCCGAAGGTCAAGGGCCGCTTCGACGCCAAGCGCGCATCCGCCTTGGTTCAGGAAGCGTTGAAATAACTGTAAAAAAGTCCATTTTACGTGACCAATCGCAAGTTTAGCCTTGCGGTTGGTATTTTTTTATAAAATGAAATACATACCTTGCATATTGCAATACGGCATGCCAACGTTTATGTTGACATGCCTTTTTTGAACTGTCGTTTGACGCTTAGAGCTTGCGGATTTCGTCTTCAGTGAGCTTGGAAACCTGCATAACCTTTTCTACGGGAATTCCAAGATCGAGCATGGCTTTCGCCATTTCCCGAGCCTTGTTCTTTTCGCCTTCAGCACGCCCTTCTGTACGCCCTTCTTCGCGCCCTTCAGCACGTCCTTCAGCACGTCCTTCAGCGCGACCTTCCTCACGGGCACGGACCTTGAGGGCCGCCAGGTAGTCCAGTTCTTCTTCCGTCATCACCATGTTTCTTGCCTGCTGTTTAAGGATGCTGTCCGGAGCAGTCTTTACAAGAAGGCGCTTAATCGCCTGGGCGATTACATCGTCGTTGAAGTCGGGGAGCGAGTCGGATTCGCCGGCGTGCTTCAAAAGCCAAAGCCAGCGGTCTTCGTCAGTCTCTGCCTGTTCCTTCGTCTTGTCGAACTGCGTCAGGTCATAAAGAATATACTTAACTTTGTCGGTCAGCGTCAACCCCTTCTCGTTGCGGATGCCCCAGGTGCCGCAGTAGCCGTCCTGCTGTTCCAAGTGAAAATCGCAGACCCAGATGGCGTAGGTGGGAGGAATTTCGTAGCGGGAGGCTTCGCGCAGAGCGCGCTCCTCGTCGGAAAGATCCCTTGCGGATTCCTTAAAGAAATCCTGGTCCCATTCGTACTTGCTCTGGAGCATGAAGGCACTATGCTGCAAAAGGATGCGCTCGATAAAACGGCTGTGTTTCGCCTTCTGCATCTCCACATTAATGCAATACCCGTTGGATGTTGTCGCGCGGATGTCGAGGCGGAAAGTTTTGGTCTGCGGGAAAAGGATGTTCACCTCGGTGTTCTTCACCGTAACGGAGACGATTCGCTTTTCGCCCTCCAGGTGAAAAACTCCGTTCAAGAAGCTCACAAGAGCATCGGGGTCGTTCAGGAAAACCTTGAATGCCACGTCGTAGAGCGGGTCCAGGTAGGTGCGTTTTTTGATTTTTTCATAGGTCAGTTGTTCCCAGTATTCGCGGGATGCTTCCGCAAAATCGGGAAAGACGGGATTGATAGACATAAAAGTCCTTTGCCGCATATGCGGCAGAATAGGGGCGTTGCCCCAGAATGGGATTGTTAGTGATTGTATGTGCGCCAAGCCATTGCTTGGCGGAAGTCTGTCACCTTGCAGGAGGAGGCTCACTCCCGTGATCGGCTGCGTCGCTTGCCGACTTTATACCTGCTTTCTTTAAACGCTAGGCGCAGATGGTGTAACATCCGGGCCGGGAACTCGCTTGCGTTGATATGTTCCGCAAGTTTACCACTGTCGTCCGGGTTGTCGGAATACAATGAGGAATATATAAAAACGCATGACAAAAAACAAGAGGAAGGTTATCTTTACTCCCGTGCCCACATTCACCAAGTACATCCAGAACGAGGAACATTACTCCGAGGTCATCGCGCGGATTGCGAAGGTCCGCGAGACGTTGTGGATCGGCACTGCCGACATCAAGGATGTCTACGTGAAGCAGGACGGCGAATCGATGCCACTGCTCGGGCAACTGGCCGCACTCCTGAAGCGTGGCGTTGGCGTGCGGCTCATTCACGCGAAGGAGCCCGGCCCGAACTTCCGCGAGGACTTTGACCGCTTCAAGATTTTGGCGACCGATCTCGAACGCGTCATGTGCCCGCGGGTGCATTTCAAGATGATGATTTTCGACTTGGAGACCGCCTACATCGGTTCCGCGAACTTGACGGGTGCGGGCATCGGCATGAAGAGCAGCTTGCGCCGCAACTTCGAGGCGGGTATCCTCACTAACGACCCCGAACTCGTGCAGCCCGCGATTGAACAGTTCGACACGCTCTGGATGGGCTCGCACTGCAAAAACTGTGGCCGCCAGGAATTCTGCGGCGACCGGATTAAGTAAATTTCATATATGTATTTGTGTATATTTAAGGAAAATTAAGGAGTACTTTATGCGTAAATTGTTTTTTCTGATGCTGATCATGCTTGTGTTCCAGCTGACGGGCTGCATGGGGTTCTTCTTCCGAATGAACCGGCTGGAACAAAAAACGTTCGCTCCTGAACTTTCGGATGCATATAAGAACAATGTCGGACTCGATACGATTTATGATGTTAGTGCCGGCAGTATGAGCTTGGAACAGATTGAAGAAAAGACGCATCCTGCCGTGCGAAAATTTCTGTTGGAATTTATTCAAAAAGACGATTTTGATTATAAGAAGCATCTGAAGTTCAATTTGGTTAAAGGCTATATAATGGATGCAGCCATGAAACGCGACGATGATGAAAACGCGACGGTTTACTTGGCGCATGTGAACTACGGTGGCGAAAAAGATGATGTTCTGAGAAACAAGCTAAAAGCCGTTTATGATGTGTGGCATATTAATGGCCGGGTCACGAGGATAATGCATCGGATTGATGATAAGATCCTTTATGACATGGATGTCGAGAAAAAATATGAACTGCAATACTACGAGAACGGTCAAATGATGGCCGATTACCGAGGTGATTTCCTAAATGATACTGAAGGCGCTGTTCGATATAACGGAATATGGACCATATATTCCGAAAGGGGCAAAAAGGTTGCTGAATGCGAAATTAGCGATGCCCGAGTGAACGAAAGTTCCTGCCAAAAATGGGATGAAAAGGCTGATTTAAGCAAGCTTGATCGCCATCTTTATTAATCTGTACTGCCTATGTCCTCCTCGCAATCCAAAATCCAGGAACTGGAGCTGCTCTACAAGATCAGCTCCATTTTGAACCAGACACTCGATTTCGAGAGTGTCGCGCATCCGATTTTGGAAGTGGTGGAATCCACGATGGGCGTGGAGCATGCGACCCTCACCTTGTACAATCGCCATACTGGCGAAATTTCCATCGAAATTGCGGAAGGCTTGAGCAGTCGCCAGGCGCGCAAGGGCCGCTATAAGGTGGGCGAGGGCATTACCGGCCGCGTCGTGGAAACGGGCAAGCCGATTATCATTCCCTCGGTCGCGAAGGATCCGGACTTCCTCGACCGTACGGGCCGCGGCAAGACGGAGGACAAGGCGTTCCTCTGCGTGCCTGTGATTATGGAGCACCAGGTGATTGGCGCCTTCAGTGCCGACGTGCAGAATCCGGTCGAAGACGAACTTCCCGAAAAGCTCCGCCTGCTTGAAATCATCGCGCAGATGCTTGCGGCGGCGGTTAAGCTCCGGCGCGAGGCCCGCGAAGAAAATGAACTCCTGAAGGCCGAGAACGAACGCTTGACGCTCGAACTCAAGGACCGTTTCCAGCCCGACAACATTATCGGTCGCTCCAGCGAAATGCAGCGCGTGTATGCACAGATTGACCAGGTTTCTCGCAGTCCGCTCCCCGCACTCGTCGTGGGCGAGGTGGGTACGGGAAAGGGTCTCGTGGCCGAAGCCATCCACTATCGCTCCGACCGCAACATGGGCCCGTTCGTCCGCGTCCATTGCGCCTCCATGCCGGAATCGGTGTTGGACCGCGAACTGTTCGGCAGCGTGCGTGGTGCCCTCGTGGGCGTATTTGCCGAGACTCCCGGCCGCGTAGAACAGGCCGAAGGCGGCACGCTGTTCCTCGACGAAGTGGGCGAACTCTCGCCGAACCTTCAGGTGAAACTCTTGCGCCTGTTGCAGAACGGCGAAGTGGAACGCATTGGCGCCCGCATCTCTAAAAAGGTGAACGTGCGCGTGATTGCTGCCACCACCAAGAACCTGCAGCAGATGGTCGAAGAGGGAACCTTCCGTGAAGACCTCTATTACCAGCTGCACATCTTCCCGATCTACGTGCCGCCGCTCAGGAACCGTAAGACGGACATCGTGCTTTTGGCGGACCACTTTGTGGAGCATTACTGCCGCATCGTGGGCAAGAACGTGCGCCGCCTTGCACGTACGACCATCAACATGCTCATGAGTTACCCGTGGCCCGGAAACGTGCGCGAACTGGAAAATGGTATTGAGCGCGCCGTCCTCGTTGCTGACGAAGACGTCATCTACCCGCACCATTTCCCGACCACGCTCCAGACTGCAGAGACGAGCGGCACTCCCGTGAACGGCAATCTGAAACTCATGGTGGAGGCCTACGAGAAGGATATTATTTGCGATGCCCTCAAGAGTAGCAAGGGAAAAGTCGCCGCTGCGGCGCGCAGTCTTTCCACGACTCCGCGCATTCTTACGTACAAAATAAACCAGCTCGGTATAGACCTCGCTGGTTTTGGAAAATAGATTTTTTGCTGGAAATTTTAGTTCCAGGTTGCGGTTAATCGCAGTGTTATGCCCAAGGACGATTCACTGTCATCATAAACAGTATTTGCAAAACCAAAAAGAAGTGCTGCCGATGCTCCGATTCCCCAGTTGTCACTGACCCACCATTCCTTGCCACCGCCAACTTGAAAGCCGAACCCGGAGTTGACATCCGCAGGAGTGTTTGCGCTGGCATTAACAGTGGCTTCGAATGTCCGCACGTCACTATTGGCATGGAACTGGCTTATTCCGAGAGAACCAGTGGCGAAAAAGTTACCGCCAAAATAATAGGTGACCCCCAAGCCGAGAAGGGACATGTTGGCTTTGATGTCGTCGTCGCCGTAGTAATCGTCGTCGCCTACGGTTCCTGTTTTCGTTGTTCCAGCAAGGGTCAAATGCAGGAGGGTGTTGTTGGCTATTCGTCCGCCTATTTTTACGTCGATGTCGGTGGCGGCTCCGGATTCGCTGAGGCTGTGCAGATCATCCCCATCATCGGCAACGAAATGGATTGCCTGGTATCCCATGCCCAAAGCGAAACTCAGGAAAAACCCATCATGGGTTTTAGGCTCAGATGCTGCGAAGCTGAGTGCGGACGCAATGGCAACGATACAAAAAATGTTTTTCATTTATTCTCCTAGATTATTTTTGGATAAAATAAAGATAACTATCTATTGCCCCAAATCAAGGCTTTTTTTTGTTGTTTTTTTGAAAAAAAGTATGTGTTCTACGAATACATGACGTCGGCACTTGTTTTTTTGTGGTCTTCTGTGCGGTAAAAGACCGATAATGCGATAAAGAACCGCATTGTGTTGAATGAGTTTACAATTCATTTCAAGCACTAATTCTATATTTCCCTCCGAAAAACAAGGAACCATTATGCAATTTCGTCCCGTTAAGGAACAGCTTGATATTTTGATGCGCGGCGTCATCGACGTCGTGCCGCAGGAAGAACTCGAAAAGAAACTCCAGAAGTCCTACGATACCGGAGTCCCGCTCCGTATCAAGATGGGTGTCGACCCGACTGCCCCGGACGTGCACTTCGGCCATACGGTCGTGATGCGCAAACTCCGCCAGTTCCAGGACCTCGGTCATACCGTCGTGCTCATCGTGGGAGACTACACGGCCCAGATTGGTGACCCGAGCGGTCGCAACAAAGCCCGCCCGCGCCTCACGCACGAACAGGTGCTCGAGAACGCGAAGGAATACCAGGAACAGTTCTTCAAGGTCGTACGCCGCGACCAGGTGGAAATCCACTACAACGGCGAATGGTTCTCCAAGCTCCCGTTCAGCAAGGTGACCGAACTCATGGGTCAGTTTACCGTGGCCCAGATGCTTGAACGCGAAGACTTTCACAATCGCTACACGGCCAATACGCCGATTAGCCTGCACGAATTCATGTACCCGATGATGCAGGGCTACGATTCCGTCGCTATCAAGAGCGACGTGGAATTGGGCGGCACCGACCAGAAGTTCAACGTGTTGCGCGGTCGTGACCTCCAGATTTTCGAAGGCATGGAACCGCAGATTGGTCTCTTTATGCCGATTTTGCTCGGTACGGATGGCAAGGTCAAGATGAGTAAGTCCATCGGTAACTACGTGGGCCTCAACGAACCCGCCGACGTGATGTACCACAAGATTTACAGCCTCGCCGACAGCATCGTCGAGAACTGGTTCGAACTCCTGACGAACATTCCGCTTGCAGAAATCAAGCAGATGATGGCAGACATTGCCGCAGGCAAGATGAACCCGAACGATGCCAAGCATCGCCTCGCCATCGATATCGTGACGCAGTACTACGGTGCCGAAGCTGCCGAAGCTGCAGCCGCGAAGGAACGCGAAATCCACAGTGGTAACGCTATCCCGAGCGATGCGGCCGAATGCAGCGTGGCTCCCGGCACCTACGGTGCCCTGGACCTGCTTGTAGAAATCAAGGCCTTCGCCTCTAAGGGCGAAGCCCGCCGCATGGTCCAGAACGGCGGCGTGAAGGTTGCCGGCGAAAAGCTTGCCGACCCGCAGGCCCAGATTGAAATCAAGGGCGGCGATAATCTTGTCGTCCAGGTGGGCAAGCGCAAATTCTACAAGGTGAATTTCTAGGGAGAATTATGCCTCAGGAAACGTTGATTCTCGGTCTCAATCCCGCCTGGCAGCGCCTGTTCTTTGTGGACAAATTTACGCTGGGCGAAGTCCATCGTGTCTCGAAAGTCGAGGAATACGCTTCGGGCAAGGGAATCAACTGTGGACGCGTGCTGCAACTCCTGGGTGGTTCTCCGCTGATGATGCACTTCCTGGGCTCGGAATACGGCCCGCGCATTTTCGATGAAATTTCGGCTTGCGGAATCAACCAGGCTCCCGTGTGGATCAAGGAGCCGACCCGCATCTGCACGACAATCGTGAGCGAGGGCAGTTCAACCGAGCTGATTGAACCTTCCCCGATTATTACCCCGTCCGAGAATGACGACTTTATCCAGAGTCTCAACGAGTACTGGAATTCGACGCAGAGCGTGGCTTTGTGCGGCACATTCCCGCAGGGCTTTGATGTTACGCTGATAAATAATCTCGACTTCGCGGGCAAAAAGATTTACATCGATGCAATCGAGAATGTCGATGCCTGGCTTGCCAAGGGCGTCGAATTGCTGAAGATAAACTTGCAGGAGTATTGCAAGCTTCTTTCGCGTCTGGGAATTCCGCAGGTGATGTCTAGTCCGCAGTTCTGGAAGATGACGGCGACAGCCGTCCTGGAACGCCTCCCCATCAAGAACCTGGTGGTGACCGACGAGGAATCTCCGGTCCATGCGTTCAGGCTTGTGGAGAAGAAGTTCCAGGAACTGATTCTGCAGCCTACCACAATCGAGGTCCAGAACAATGTAGGGGCCGGCGATTCCTTCTTTGCGGGTTGGCTCTATGCCGACAGCATGGGGCTTGATTTCGAAGAATGCCTCGTGAAATCTACCGCGGTAGCCGTCGCTCGTTGCGAAGTCGAAAAACCCTGGATGCTTTCGCTCGAAAGGATTGCGGAACTCGAAGGCGAACTCAAGTCCGAAGTGGAAAGACTCGAGTAACGGGGGCTGCCATGAGCAAGACCCTCGTCGCGTTTGCATCCAAGCAAGAATTCAGCGCCCTGTTCCCGAAGATTTCGGCCGTCGTGGCGTCGTCTACGCCCCAGCCCCTGAACAGCGCTTTGGAATTGGCCGTCTGCGGGGTGGGCCTTCTTGATTTTTCCGTGAACCTTGCTCAGTTCCTTTCCCAGGGCAAGTATGACCGAGTTGTCCAGGTGGGTGTTTGCGGTGCGTATCCGGGCCGCGGTATCGGGGTGGGCGAGGTGGTCCGCGTCGATTCCGAAATCGTGGGTGATATCGGAGTTCAAACGCGAGAAGGGCATTTTGTTCCCTGGGGAGATGTTTCCGGTGCGACCGTTTCCTATAGGGGAGATTCTCCGCGGTTCTTGACGCTTCCCCTTGCGACGGTCCGTTCCGTTTCGGGCGTCACCGTCAACTGCTGCACGGGCACTGCCTACCTCGCTTCCCGCCGCTCCGCGCTTTTCGATGCCGATGTTGAGACCATGGAGGGGGCCGCCTGCTTTGCCGTATGCAAGCGTTTTGGCGTGAGTGGCTATCAGTTCCGTGCCGTGAGCAACATCGCTACCGACCGTGACACTTCCGCCTGGCGTATCCCCGAGGCGCTGAAAGCCCTCAAGGAGCAGGTCTTGGATAACCTTTAACCCGCCTCCCGCACCTCCCTTCATCTATCATCAATCATCCATTAACCATGCGTCTTTCCCTCGGCATCTCCACCTGTCCCAACGACACCTACATCTACGAAGCACTCGTCCGTGGTCTCGAAAAGTCCCCCTTTGAATGGGACGTGCATTTTGCCGATGTGCAGACCCTGAACGAGATGGTGTTGCGCGGCGAACTCGACGTGGCGAAGGTGAGCGCACAGGTCTATCCGAAGATTCGTGACCGCTACGTGTGCCTCGGGTGCGGTGGCGCCATCGGGTATGGCTGTGGCCCGCTCCTGCTCTCTTCGGGCTCCAGCACCTTCGACCCTGCACAGGAAACTGTCCTTCCCGGAGCAAATACGACGGCCGCGCTCCTGTTCCGCTTCTGGTTTTCGCGCGAATATGGCGACAAGTCTGGCCGTCCTGGCGTGTGTGCACCGCAGGTGCGTTACGCCCTTTTCAACGAGGTCTATTCCTCGCTGCTAGACAAGTCTGCGGCCCAGGGGGTCACCATTCATGAGCATCGCTTCACCTGGAAACGTGACGGACTTCACATGCTGCAGGATCTCGGTGCTTACTGGGAAGAGCATACTGGTTCGCCGATTCCGCTTGGAATAGCTGTATCTCGCCGCTCGCTTTCAGATGAAGTTGTAAGGAATGTCGAATGCGAAATTCGCCGAAGCCTGCTCGAGGCGCAAAATCGGATTGAGCTTGTGACTCCGTTCATCCGTGAAAAGGCGCAAATTTCCGACGAAAAGGTCATCGAGTCGCACATTCGGATGTTCGTCAACGACTTCTCCAGGGATGTGGGAGTGGACGGTCGCCGCGCCTTGGAATGCCTCTGGACGGCCTCAGGGTGTTGATAACCTGTTGACAAGCCAAAAAATCGTGTAATAATCCGTAAACGTAAAATTGTTTTTACAAAATAGCGAATTTTTGCGAAAAACTTTATTTATTTTCCAAAAAGCATCTTTTTAGGGAGTTCAACTATGAGCTTAGTCAACGACCTCGATCTCGAAGTGGAAAACTTCAAACGTGAGTACGAAAAGTTCGAACGCGGCAACAAGTCTGCCGGGACTCGTGCGCGCAAGGTTCTGCAGGACATCAAGAAGACCTGCCAGGAAATCCGCGTGTCGATCCAGGGCGCGAAGAAGGAGGAGGAAAAGTCGAACCTTCCCCCCGAGAATTGACGATTCTTGCCTTCCGTAACGGCTTAACTTCGCATTTTTAGGCTTTTTTTTGTCTATTTGGCAAAAAAACGTTTGACCGAAGCCCGTTATGAAGGTATATTCCCTCTTGGGTTTTTGAATTTGTCGATTCGGCAAACCTAAAACAAACGATTTTATGTGTTCTATGATTGGAGAAACGTAGCAGTATGACCCTAAAGAAACTGGTCTTCATTACGGCCGGGGCTTTGCTTCTTTCCGGAACCGCCATGGCAAGGATTATCAACGTGCCTGGCGAATTCCAGAAGATTGGCGATGCTCTCGGCAACGCCGATGCTGGCGATACCATCAAGGTAGCGCGCGGCACCTATAACGAAAACATCACTCTGGTGATGGGTGTGGTCTTGAAAGGCGAAGATCCGCTGACAACTATTATCGACGGTGGCCGTAATGGTCCGACTGTCATGGGAACCTCGGGCGCGGAAATGTCGCACTTCACTGTGAGGAACGGCCTTGAAGGTATTCTTTGTGAAAACGCTGCTCCTTACATTCACCACTGCTATGTGGTGGACAACCATGCTACGGGTATCGGTGCGTTCATTTCGCTCCCGCATCTCCGTAACAACGTGGTGTTCGGCAACCGCTGGTCCGGCATCCTCGCTTGGGGTGCTAAGTCCCTCGACGCCTTCATCGAGCACAACGTCGTGCTCCGCAACGGCTATTCGGGCCTTGCCCTGAAGGGACCGACGAACGTGATTGCCCGTAACAACATCTTCATGGAAAACCACTACTACGGTGTGTTCGCCGACCCGGCCGCCGGCCAGACGAAGGTGGAGTACAACAACATCTACAAGAACTACTACCCGTTCAACCAGTTCATCAAGGTGAACCGCACGAACGTTTCGCTCGATCCGAAGTTCATGAACCACTCCGCTTCGAAGCCGAACTACTACTGCCAGTCCACCTCGCCGATGCTGAAGCGCGGCAAGGGCAAACTGGATATCGGTCTTACTACGGTCGAGGTCGTGAAGGAAGAAGAACAGGTCGAGGAAACTCGTAACCCGGATACCGATGCCGATGGCCTCTGCGATCCGTGGGTTTCCGAAGATGGCGTTACGGATAAATACGCAAGTGTCTGCACGGGCGTCGACAACTGCCCCGAAGAAGCTGAAGACTTCGACGGTTACCAGGATGACGACGGCTGCCCGGATGCGGACAACGACCGCGACGGTCTCTGCGATCCGTGGGTCGAAGCCAAGGGCTTGCTCCCCAACTTTGCTCATGTGTGCAAGGGCGTTGACCTCTGCCCCGAACAGGCTGAAACTACGAACAGCTATAAGGATGAAGACGGATGCCCGGATGAAGTCCCGCAGCCGCCCAAGAAGGTGTTCGTTCTCGAAGGCGTGAACTTCGAATCCGGCAAGGCTACTATTACTCCTGATTCCCACATCTCCCTCATGAAGGTGGTGGACATCATGGAAACCTTTACCGAAGCTACATTCAAGATTGTCGGCCATACAGACAACGTTGGTTCCAAGGATAAGAACAAACAGCTTTCTGCAGACCGCGCCGCTGCCGTGAAGAACTTCCTCGTTGAAAACGGCATTTCCGAAAGTCGAATTGAGACCGAAGGTATGGGCGATGCCAAGCCGGTGGCCTCCAACAAAACCCCTGAAGGGCGTGCGCAGAACCGTCGTATCGAGTTCATCCGCACGGATATCAAGTAAAGGAGTAGGTGATGATGCATACTAGTTTCATCAAAACGTCAGTCCTCGGACTTACTGTGGCTGCGAGCTCTCTGTTTGCAGAAGCCACCTACGCTCCACACAAGTATCAGCAGAACGACTGGTTCGCCGAATTCGGCGGCAACACGTCCATGTACGTGAACCCGGCAAGCATTGCGGAAACTGACCAGCTCGAATTCAGTGCGGCTTTCTTCAGTTCCATCAGCGGTGAAGCGAGCCAGGAATACGTGAGCTTGACTTTCCCGATGGATTACAAGCATACGCTCGGTTTCTCCTTCTTCGAGAACGGTGCATCCATTGACGGAGGCAAGTCCTATGGCGAATATGCCTTCATGTTCGGCTACGCCTACAACTTGTTCCAGCTCGTCTCCTTGGGTGTCGACCTCTCCGTGCTCTATATCAACCAGTTCGATGATGTGAAGCAGTTGACTGTCGGTACCGATGTCGGTGTCAGCTTTAACCCGCTTGCTTCTTCGAAGCTTGGCTACCTCCTTATCGGTGTTGCCTTGCAGAATGTCGTTCAGCCGGGTGTTAGCACCGAGAACGGTGACGGCGGATTCTCGTTCGTTACTCCGGGATTCTTCGGTGCCGACCGCGATGATGCCTACATCATCCCGGCCAACCTGAACGTCTCCCTCTTCTATCGTGGCCTCAACAGGAGCCTCGAAGCGAAGATCGAATTCTCCTTCATCGATATCTTCCACAACGACGCGGAAGGTGGTGAAGGCTTCAACCTCGAAACAAGCTTCACCTTGACCTATTACCTCTCTCCGCACTTGGGCGTGCGTGGCCGCTTCACCAAGGAAGGCTACTTCGTCGCTGGAGCAACGGTGAATGTCAAGGACGTGAGCATCTTCCGTTACCTCTCTCTTGACCTCGAAATGTCGCACGACGACCTCTATGCCAAGAAGAACCGTGGCTTCATCTGGGCCGTGAAGATTACTTCTCGCTTCGGTGATACCCGTGAAGAGAAAATCGGTGAAGAACGTTACCGTCGCTTGAAGATCGAGCCTGAAAACGACTACCGCGCTGCAATGCGTCTGTACTTGAACCGTCAGTTCCTCGAAGCCGCTTATGCTTTCGGTAAGGTTCAGACCAAGTACCCGGCATTCCACTTGGTGGACCAGGCTGCGTTCTACAAGGCGAAGTCCTTCGAAAACCTCCGTATGCACAAGGCTGCAAAGTCCGTGTACGAAGACGCTATCAAGCGCTATCCGCAGAGTGACCAGAAGGCCAAGTACCACTTCCAGTTGATGAACATCGACTACAAGGAAGGCAAGTATACCGAAGCCATGGCCAAGTACCAGAACATCGCCCAGAAGTTCGGTGAAAGCGACGTGAAGGCTGACGCTGACTACATTGCCGGCCAGATCAAGTTCGAACAGGGTCTCTACCAGGAATCTGTTGACCTGCTCGCCGCCATCCTTCCGGGTAACGCGAACTACTTCTACGCCCGTTACACCATGGGTATCGCCTACAGCCGTCTCGGCAAGTGGGAAGAAGCTGAAAACTGCTTCCGCGACATTACCGAGCAGCAGTACTCCAACCAGTCCGAACAGGATTTGCAGGATGCCGCCCGTGTGAAGCTCGGCCACATCTACTTCTCTGGCGAAAAGGCTGACATTGCCGCCGCCGCTCAGATGTACGGACAGGTGCAGGCCGGATCCCCGGTGTATGACGAAGCGATGCTCGGCATTGCATGGTCCTTCCTCAAGGTGAACAAGCCCGATGAAGCGATGAAGCCGGCTCAGTGGATCATCTCTAACCTTCCGGAATCCTTCCTCGTGTCCGAAGCTTACCTCGTTCAGGGTTACTGCTACTTCATGAAGAAGGAATACAAGAAGGCCGCCGCTTCTCTCGAACAGGCCGAAAAGAAGACCGAAAAGCCCGCAGTCTCTGTTGCATCCCGCGACAGCGCCCGCCAGGCCTACGATGCCATGCAGGGTGAGTTCGACTCCGTGCAGGTCCAGGCTCTTGACCTTGCCCGCCAGTTGCCGACTCCGCGTGTGCAGAGCAAGCGCGAAGCCCTGCGTCCGACTTTCGACAAGGCGAACCAGGCTATCGAAGATTATGCAGCATTTACCCAAAGAGCTCTTCAGAGTGACCGCTTCGAATCTAACCGTAAGCGCATCCTCGAAGACGCCGGCTTCACTCTCGCTACTGTGAGGACCAAGATGGGTCAGGGTGAAACTTCGTCCGAAGCTGCTCAGGAACTTGAAGAATTGGAGGACCTGGAGTAATCCGGGGCCTCCCCTTTTTTATGAATATATAGGTGGATAGAGAACGATGAAAAAAATCATTCTTGTCGCGGCAGTTGTGTGCTCCTTTATTGGAACTTCCTTTGCCGCATCGGATCCTTGCAAGGAAAAGACTAGCGAAGCGAAAAAAATGCTTGCCAAGTGCAAGTCCATCGGAAAGGGCAAATCTGGTTATGAACAGTGCGCCAATTCCTATAAGGTCATCAAGAACCAGGCTGAACAGGCTTGCCGTTCTGGTGGTCTCGACGAAGAGGGTATGAAAAAGGCTATTGCCCAGTGGGAAAAGCTTGCCAAGGGCGAAACCTGTAAGGGCAAGCTTTCTGACCGCTGTGCAGGCGCCCTCCAGCAACTGGGTCACTACCAGTTCATGCTCGAAGAAAAGCAGTTCTTGGACATCCAGGCCCAGTACGAAGAAGATGTTGCCTGGTGTGCCGACCGCGATAACAAGCCGGCCAAGTGCGCCAACATCAGCCAGTATCCGAAGGCCGATCACCAGAAGGCTCTGGGATACTTCCTCGAGTACATCGACAAGTACCCGAAGGCCCCGAAGATTCCGGTGGTGCTCTACCAGGCAGCTGCCGTGCAGGAAGCGAGTGGCGAAGACGCGAAGGCTTTCAAGCTTCGTGAACGCCTCGTCAAGAACTTCCCGAACGACGGTCTCGTGCCGAAGGCTTGGCTCCGTATCGCTGAATACCACTTCATGAACCGCAAGTTCAAGGACGCTATCGCCGCCTACAAGAAGGTGACTGGCTTCGAGAACCTCACCGGTAAGGAAGCGGCCCTCGCCATGTACCACTTGGCTGAATCCTACTACAATATTGCCGAATACGAAACTGCTGCTTACAAGTACTACGAATACATCATCGGTGCCGACAAGGGTAAATATCCTAACGACCTCCGCGCCGAAGCTATGGACTTCATGGCGGCCTCCTTCTCTGACTTGGAAGGTGGTGGTGTCGCCGAGGCCGAATCCTTCCTCAAGGACAAGAAGGTTCCGTTCAAGGATTCCGTGTACTACCGCATCGGTATGAAGAACAAGGATCATGACCGTAACGAAGAAGCGGTCCAGTCCTTCAAGCGCTTGATGCAGATCAACCCGGACTACATCGATGCTCCGCTTGCCGATATTGCCATGATCGAAATCTTGCTCGTGCAGCAGAAGTTCGACGAAGCCCAGCAGTACCGTTACGTTGTGGTGAAGCGCTACGACAAGAATTCCTCTTGGCGCAAGAAGAACACCAAGTATAAGGAATCCGTCGCGAACGCCGACAAGGCCATCCGTGGCGCTATGCTCGAAATTCCGCACTACCATCACCAGCAGGCCGCGAAAATCACCAAGGAAGGTGATATCGAGGGCGGTAAGAAGCGCTATGCAGAAGCTATCAAGGCTTACGAAGCATTCTTGACCCGTTACAAGAACGAGCCGACGTGGGATGAATACACCGTGCATATCGACCTCGCTGCCGCCTACCAGGAAATGGGCCAGCATGCGAACGCCGCCAAGATGTTCAACTGGATCGTCGATACCGATACGACTCGCTATGGTCGCCGCGCACTCGGTTCTGCAGCGCTCCTGAAGAAGGAAGAAGCTGCGTACAACGCCGTTCTTATGATGGACCAGGCTCGCGAAGAGGCCTTGAAGACCAAGGCTCAGGGCGATACGGTCAAGGCTTACAGCCTCCCCGAAACGAAGGCGTACTTCGCCCAGGTGGACAAGTACATGCAGAAGTTCGGCCAGAACAAGGAAGCTGCTGAACTTGCCTACAACGCTGCTCTCGTCCATTACAATGCAAAGCAGTTCTCTGTTGCGGTCAACGTTCTCCGTGAACTTCGTACGAAGTATCCGAACCACCAGTACATCCTGCTCATCAGCCAGATGCTTGCCAAGTCCCTCCTGGAATCCAACCAGCTTGACGAAGCCCTTAAGGAATTCGAATGGCTGTTGAAGCAGTACACGCAGGTGAAGGCCACCAAGAACGACTCGATGGCCAAGGAAACCGAGAAGGCTATTGCATTCGTGCTCTACCAGATGGCAGAAAAGTCCGTGAAGGAAGGCCAGTACGAGAAAGGCGCTAACGCTTACCTTGCTCTCGTGAAGCGCTACCCGAAGGTCGAAATTGCCGACAAGGCCATCTTCGAAGCCGCTGCCGCATACGAAAGTGCAAACCAGTACACCAAGGCTGCAGAAACCTTCATGATTTTGCCTAAGCAGTATGCCGGCTCTCCCTTGACTATCAAGGGTGTGCTCCGTGCCGCTTCCGCCTACAAGAAGGATAACAAGCCGCAGCTTGCCGCAACGACGTTCCTCTTCATCACGAACAACTTCCCGCAGGATTCCATGGCCTTCCAGGCTATCGGCTTTGCTGCTGCCGTGTATGATTCCATCCCGGATAAGAAGAATGCCGCTGTCACTTATGAACTAGCCTACAAGCGCTACCCGAAGAACGAGAAGACACCGAGCTTCCTCTACAGTGCCTGCTTGAGCTACGACGAAGCGAAGATGACCGACGAGGCTATCCGCTGCTCCAAGGATCTCGTGCGTGATTATCCGAAGAGCACCTACGCTCTCGATGCTGCGTTCTCCATCCCGATGGCCTACGCGAATGCTAAGAAGTGGGATCTCGCCGCTTCCGAATACCATAACTTCATCAAGATGTACCAGGAAGACAAGGAAAAGCTGATTGCCGCTTACATCGGTGCAGCCCGTGCCTACATGGAACTCAAGGAAGAAGACAAGGCTATTGCCGACTACGAACAGACCCTCAAGAACTACGACAAGTTCGGTCTCCAGATCAAGAACGCTGACCCGGGCGTCCCGGCCGAAGCCGCCTTCTACATGGGCGAACACGAGTTCCACAAGATGGACCCGATCGTGCTGAAGGGTAAGGAAAAGGATAAGGCGAAGATCGTTAAGCAGTTGGTCGAAATCCTCCAGAAGGCGATGGGCCACTACTCCAAGTCTGCGGCCTACGCATCTGAAAAGTGGACCTTCCGTTCTACCAATAAGATGGGTATGCTCTTCGTGACCATGGCCGCCAAGATTCGTGAACAGGAAATGAATGCTAAGAAGGAAGACGAAAAGTTTGCCGAACGTATTACTATCGTGCAGCAGCTGCCGAGCTACTACGAACAGGCCCGTCCGATCTTCCAGAAGAACATCGACCTTGCCCGCGACCAGGGCTTCTACAACAAGGACGTGATCGAGGCCGAAGAAGGCTATATCGAGATGTTCTACCAGGGTTGTGCCGTGTTCGTCGAAGTGGCTGACGCCTTCGCGAATGCACCTCTTCCGGATAGTGCGCAGATTGTTGCTTACTACGTTGCGGAAGAAGGCATGACCAAGGAAGACGCTATGGAAGCCGTGCACGAAGACCAGGAGGCCTACCGTGAGGAATTGGCCAACAAGTCCGACGCTTCCAAGCAGCTCGCTATTCCGCAGTGCGCTACGGGTATCAAGGCTTCCGCCCACTACGGTATCGACAACCAGTGGACTGCAAAGTTGTTCGAAACCCTGCGCAGTTTGGACGAGGCTAACGAGGTTCTTGCAACAAAGATCGAGAAATTCGACCCGTCTACGCTGTTCTCTGACCCGGCGTACTTCAAGACTAAGGCTCGTATCGAACAGATTTCGAAGTCCGAAGTCATGACTCCGGAAGAAAGGATCAACACTTTCCGCGAAATCATCAAGGATGCGAAGGCTGAGGCCGAAAAGCTCCGTGCTGAACTCGCCGACCTCCAGAAGCAGATTGCTTCGGGCGTTTCCGCACCGGCTTCTGAACCCGAACCTTCGATGTCTGAACCCGAACCGGAACCGGAAGCAGCTCCCGCTGCTCCCGCCAAGAAGAAGGGTGGTAAGAAGAAGGGTAAGAAAAAATAGCGGTAAAATCTATTTTACGGGGGACCTCGTTCATGGGTTCCCCCCTATTATTTGGGTTTTTTAGGGGGTGAAATGGTAGTAAATATAATTTTACCCGTTTTACCCTCCTAAATTGCTCTAAAAAAAATAAATATGAACAAAGATTTCAAAAAACAAAAACAACAAACAACACTCTAAAGGAGTACTCTAATGTCTAAAATGCTTCAATCCTTCAGCCCTGAATCCGATGGTTGGCAGTTCATGTGGATCATCCTGGCTGTGTTCATCATCGGTCTCGGCATCTCCATCGAACGTATCATCTACATCATGGTGAAGAGCTCCAAGGGCCGCGCCAAGTTCCTCGCTGATTTCGGTAAGCTGATTAGCTCGCAGCAGTTCGACCAGGCTCTGAGCCTCGCCAATGCTACCAACCTCCCGGTTGCCCGTATCATGTCTGCGATCGTTTCTAACCGTGCCGGTGGCCGCGAAGGCATGCAGGCTGCTTGCGATGCAGTGTTCCTGACTGAAGCTCCGCGTCTGACTCGTTACATTAGCCTTGTTTCCGTGATGGCTTCCATCTCCACGTTGCTCGGACTTATGGGTACGATTTACGGTCTGATCTACACATTCGACGCTGTGGCTAACAAACCCGCTTCTGAACGTGCCAAGGCTCTTTCCGACGGTATCGCTATCGCTATGGGTACGACGCTTGAAGGACTTCTCTCCGCAGTGCCTCTCCTGGTCATTGTGGGCTTCCTCAACATGAACTCTGAACGCCTTATCCAGGAAATGGAAGAAAAGGGCCTCAAGATTATCAACTCCCTTTGCTAATCACTAATAAGAGTTAGTTTTTAAATGGAGTTTTAAAACATGGCAAAAGAAGTCAAGAAACCAGCAAAGCCTGAAGAACCGGACCTGTTGCCGGCGATGGGCTTGTTCACCATCCTGATTCCTATGCTTTTGTCCATGGCTGCTTTCTCTAAGCTGGCTATTGTCCAGGTCAACCTGCCCGAACGCAGTATGATGACCAACTCTGACGAACAGCCAGAACCTGACCAGCAGGCTTTGAACCTGTCGCTCGGCATCACGAACGATTATCTCGTGATTGGTGCCCGTGGCGGTTTCCAGCCGAACGTCTATTTCAAGGAAATGTGGACGTTCCGCTGCAAGTCCGATGCCAAGCTGATTACGCATGCCGTTGAAGATGTCAAGGCTGCGGTAGAAAGTGGGCATGGCCCGAAATGCAAGGATGGTAGCGAGATGGATAAAGAGAAGTATCTCTATGAAATCGAAGCTATCGAACTTTGGGCTATTCACAAGGAATCCGAAGAAGATCCGGGCCGCGTGATGTGGGCTCTCTACACGAACGGCGGAACGGCCGAAGAACCGATCGCCGACAGTGCCTATGTCAACGGCAACAACGACTTCCTCTCGCTTCCGGGCGAAGGCCCCATGGGGCTCACTCCTCCGCCGGCTTTGAAGAAGCCTGCTGCCGGAACAGCCCTTGCGACCCTTACCCCGAACTCTGCACGTCAGCTGAAACCTGATGTTGCGGCTAAGAATCTCATCTACCCGCTCTCGGCTTACGACCTGATCGCTAAGGATCTGATCGCAATCCATACGCAGTTCATTGACCTGGAAGACGTCGACAACATCATTATCGTGGCTAACTACGATACGCAGTTCGACAAGATCATCCAGCTCATGGACCGTTCTAAGGAAGCGGGCTTCAGCAAGATCAACCTTGCGCTCTTGGGAGGTTAATCATGGCTAGAAGAACTCGTAAATACGCAGACGACGTCCCGTTCTCGATTACCTCGATGATGGACATGATGACCATCATCCTGGTGTTCATGATCAAGAACATGGACGCTGAAGGTCAGCTTTTGACCCAGGCCGAGAACCTGATTCTTCCGATTTCCACGTCCAAGCTCCAGCCGACTGAAGTTTCCTTGACCATCGTTATCGATGCGAACAATGTCGTGGTCGATAATGAAAAGGTTGTGGCAACTTCGGACGTGAACGAACAGGAAGACCTTTGTGTTCAGCCTGTGCTCTCAACACTCTACCAGAAGCGCAAAGCTGAAGTGGATCAGCGCTTGCGTCAGGGCCAGCCCGCCGACGAAGCCGGAAGCGTGGTTGTCCAGATTGACAAGAACATCCCTTACAACGTGATGTATAAGGTGATGGCTACCTGCGGTATCGCCGGTGTGCCGTCCTGCACCTCTTCCGAAGGCGAAGCCGGTTACGAGAAGATGAGTGGCTATACGAACGTTTCCTTTGCTGTTATGGAAAAGAACGGAGGGGAGGAATAATCTATGGCTAAGAAAAATACTCCTGTAGATCCGTTAGTTGCATCTTTGATGCCGGAATCCGACAAGAAGATGGGCGCCATTGCTGGCGGTTCCGTGCTTGTCGCTCTCGCCCTTTCTTTCTGGGCTTCCATGTACGAAGCGGTCGTCGATGAAGTTATCTTCGACACTTCGGAAGGTCCGGACCTGACTGCTTCTATGTCCATGGACGAGAAGAAGGAAGAAAAGAAGGAAGAGAAGAAGAAGGAAGAACCCAAGAAGCCTCGTAAGAAGGCCGGTGGCGGTGGTAAGCCGCGTGGTAAGGGCCAGCCGAACGCTCCGCAGACTCGCGGCGTGCTCAAGCTCCTTACTGCCCAGACCAAGACTGCCAGTGCTGCTGCTTACGACCTCATGAAGAACCAGAAGTTCACCAAGGACATCGACAAGGTTCTTAAGGACGTGGCTGGCCTCCAGACGACGGGTAAGACCGTTCTCGGTGGTCGTCGCGGTAAGGCTGATGGCGGCTTCAACGAAGGTTATGCCGAAGGTGGCGCCGGTGGTATCGGCGACGGCCTTGCAGGCCTCTTCGGTGGCGGCGGTGGCGGTATCGCTACTAAGGCCAAGGGTAACATCAAGACCCCGTCTGCTCGTGATATCGACATGGGTGCCGGTGGCGGATCCCGTTCCGCTGCGGACATCATGAAGGTCGTGCGCCAGCGTACTCCGGGTCTGCGTCACATCTATAACAAGTTCCTGAAGAAGAAACCGGGATTCCAGGGTAAGGTTACCTTGAAGTTCACGATCGCTCCGGGTGGCGAAGTTATCAGTATTTCCATTGTGTCTTCCACCACCGGTTACGGCGAATTTGATGCTCAGGTCAAGAGCGCTGTCAGTAGGTGGACGTTCAGCAAGGTCAAGTCTGGTAACACGACTGTGACGATTCCGTTTACCTTCACCGAATAATCCGTATTTGGCTGAAAAAAGGACCAAGCCCAAAAAGCTTGGTCTTTTTTTATTTTTCTATTGCGTTTTTGATTATTTTAATCTAACTTTATACTAGAATTTTTAATAGGAGTCCTCAAATGAAGTTGAGATCTGCAATTGCCGTTGGAACAGCTTTTGGCATTCTCGGGGTCGGTTCTGCTTTTGCAACCTTCGCCCGTATCGAATCCATGGGCAAAAATACCACGTACATCATGGATGATGTGAGCATTTTTGACAACCCTGCAAACATCAATCTCTACCCGAATTACTTGATCGGTGAATTCGGTCCTTACACGCAGGATGTCCCTGCCGGTACGAACCAGGACCCGATGTTCCCGAACTTCGGCGGCATCTTCTCGCTCTCCCTCGGTGACGAGAATAATCCGGATCCGCGTCTCTCCATCGGCGGTCTCTTCGGACGAATCAATAATGAACTCGCTCGCTTCTTGCCGACATACGTGATTGGCGAGAATGCCCGCGTGATTTCCAGGGTCCCTGAAACGGTGACGAACTTCGATGGCTTCCTCGGTGGTACGCTTTCTAGCGGAGACGCCTGGGGCTTGCACGTTTACATCGCGCATCAGGATGGCGGTACTGAGACCCCGAGCGGCCTCTACCAGGTCGATGACAACGCCTACGCTTCCATCGTGCAGGCCGACGCAGGCTTGAATATGCAGTTCGGTGGCAACATCGATTTCGAGTTCTCCTTCGCTCTTGCCCGAATCCAGTTCGGTCCGGACCACAAGAACTTCTTCGATGACGGCGACTTTAGCTTCCTCGTCAAGTCCCGTGCATTCTTCACTCTCGAAGCGATTGACGGCGAACTCGTTCCGGCCCTCTCCGCGAATTTCATCGAGGCCCCGGGCATCGACAACAAGCATGCGCAGGTCGGTGTCGGTATCAATGTCGCCCTCGACCGTGGTTTCTTCTGGTTGGGCGCCGACTTCATCTGGGATCAGCTGAAGGCTCACGACTGGACCTACAACTACGCAACGGGTGAATCTACCTACAACTCCCAGAACAACGACGATCCGGCTTGGGACAAGCGCCGTGACATCGGCGGCATGATCAGCTTCGGTATCGAACGTAACATCTGGTGGGATTGGTTCGTGATTCGCGTGGGCGGCCAGAAGTCCATCCTCTACACGAGCTGCGACCAGCACGACAAGAACAAGGGCAAGAACGGCGTCTGCAACGACGACGGCAACTTCTTCAGCACGAACCCGCTTGCTGATGGCACTGCCGACGACCACGTGGGCTTTGGCTTCGGTATCAACATCGAAGAGAAGCTGAAGATCGACGTGACGGTTGCCGAAGACCTCCTCTTCAGGAACCCGTTCCAGGGCGAAGGCCGCATCTTCTCCAGAATTTCTGCGACTTACTCCTTCTAGTCGAGAACGGACAAGCTATTGAGGAACGCCCTCTTTTGGAGGGCGTTTCTTTTTATTTTTAGGACATGAAAAGAGTCATATACCTTTTGGTCGCCTTGCTCCTTGTCGGCTGTTCCGAACGGACCGACCGCATTGAGAACAAATTAAACACCTATGTGCAGGAAGACTTGAAGTTCATCGTCGCACAGACAATCCATGCTTCTGGAGATAGGAGCGGCATCTTGGATACCCCTTATTATCGCATCAAGGATTTTAGGCTTTTCCAGGGTGACACGGCCGCTATCTATTCGGCATATGCCGAGGTGGACTTCTTCATTTATCAGGACATCCAGATGCACGAGAAGCGCAAGTACCGCTACGACGCCCATGCTAGGCAGTGGGACCGCTATTACAAGGCGCTTAAATTCGGGCAGGATTCCTTGGATCGCAAGGAAAAGCAGAAATAAAAGTTTTATATTTTCGCTTGTAAGGATTCACCTTTTCAAAGGACCATATTTTGTTCGGACTCTTCTCCTGTGATATCGGTATCGACCTGGGTACGGCGAACACGCTCGTTCACGTGGCAGGCCAGGGCATTGTCATTAACGAACCCACGGTGATTGCCGTGGACAGCAAGAACAATCGCGTGTCGGCGATTGGTTTCGAAGCGAAAAAGATGCTCGGCAGGACCCCGGGTGAGACGCGCGCCGTGCGCCCCATGCGCGATGGCGTGATTGCGGATTTTGAACTGGTGGAAACCTTGCTCCAGACATTCATCAAGCGCGTGCAGAAGTACCCGCTGTGGATGGTAAAACCCCGTGTGGTGGTCGGTGTGCCGAGCGGTATCACCGAAGTGGAAAAGCGCGCCGTGATCGATGCTGCGAAGCAGGCGGGTGCAAAGGAAGTTCACCTGGTGCATGAACCGATGGCTGCAGCTGTCGGTATGGGCATCCCGGTGGAAGACCCTGTGGGAAACATGATTGTGGATATTGGCGGTGGAACTTCCGATATCGCGGTTATCGCACTGAACGGCACGGTTTGCAACGCATCCGTGCGTGTGGGCGGTGACGAGATGGACGAGGCGATTGTCCGCTACCTGCGCACCATGTACAACCTCCATGTGGGCGAGAGCACTGCCGAACAGATCAAGATCCAGATCGGTTCTGCAAGCCCGCTTGAAGAGGAACTTTCGATGGAAGTCAAGGGCCACGACTTTATCGCCGGTATGCCGCGTACGATGACGATTTCGAGCACGGAAATCCGCGAGGCCTTGAACGAGCCCGTTACGGCCATTATCGAAGCCGTGAAGCAGGCTTTGAGCATTACGCCTGCCGAACTTTCTGCGGATATCTACGACAAGGGCATCATCATGACGGGTGGCGGATCCCAGCTGCGCGGCTTTGACGAACGAATCCGCAAGGAAACGGGACTCTCCGTGAACGTGATCGATGAAGCCCTGGTGTGCGTCTGCAAGGGCGCTGCCCGCATCCTCGAGGATTTGGACAAGTACCGCCCGGTGCTGATTGCATCTTCCAACTAGCGGGGTGATTGTCGGGTCCGATGCTCAGGGCTTTCCGCTTTATAGTCGAACTTTTTACCCAGAGGCATGGCGTTATCGCTTTTGCCTTTTTCCTGTTGGTAGGACTCCTGATGCGGCAGGCTCCGCTGAGCGTGCGCGAGAGCATTGTCTCTTCGGCGCTGGGGACGGTGTTTTATCCGGCGCAGGTGATTATTTCTTCTGTTAATTCGGTTCGGTCGGTGACGGCGGAGAACCAGCACCTGAAAGAGGAAAATGCGCGCCTGCGGCAGGAAACCTACTATGCAAGTGAGGGGTTGCAGGAATTGGCTCGACTGCACACGTTGGTCCGGTTTGATGACAAGTGGGATTATCCCATTGTGACTGCGCGTGTAGTGGGACACAATCCGGGAAGGTTCCTCACGACGCTCGTGATAAACAGGGGCTCTTCGCATGGGGTGAAGGAAAACATGCCCGTGTTCTCGATGAACGGCCTGGTCGGAAAAATTACGAAAGCGGCCTATACGCATTCCCGTGTCCAGCTGCTCGTCGACCCGAACCTTAAGTTGTCTGTGCTCGAACGCAAGTCTCGCGTGGTCGGGTTCCTGGAGTCTGTAGACGGGCATCTGCTTACGGCCATGATCCCTTCGCATGCGGGAGTCAAGGAAGGGGATACCCTGATAACGTCCGGGCTTGGCGGCATTTTCCCCAAGGGGATTCCTGTGGGTACGGTGAAGGCTGTGCGCAAATCCGACCTCGACGTGATGCGGCAGATGGATGTCGCGCCTTTCCAGGAGTTTTCTTCGCTTGAAGAAGTATTCGTGATGGAAAAGGAACCGGAATGGATTATCCAGGAGCTTCTTGATGAACAGTAACTGGAAATGGCTGCGTGTGTTCATCCTGTTCCTTGTCTGCTTCGCCTTGCAGACAACGGTGGCGGAATGGCTTCAGATTTTTGGTGCGGGCCCCGATTTCGTAATCATTCTTGTCGTTTCTATTGCAATCAAGCATGGACCTGCAGCCGGTGTGCTTTGGGGATTCCTTGCCGGATTTACGCAGGACGTATATGCTCCGGTGGAATGGCTCGGCGCGAATACGATTTCGCTGACGGCGCTCGGGTTCTTGGTGGGGCAGTTGGAAGAAAGGTTCTTGACGCTTAATTTACCTGCGAAGATCGGTGTCCTCGGTTTTGGATTCATGCTTTGCGATATGCTCTACTTCTTCTTGACGGGGCTCGAGAAGGATGTCGTTACGAACTTGTTCTTCTCCAAGACGCTTCCTGAATGCGCGTATACGATGGCTGTTGGTGCGGTGGTCTTCCATTTGTCCATCGGGAAGAAAAAGAAACATGCGTAGTTTGTCGGACAACGACAGCGTCCAGACGAGGAACTGGAATATCCTTGTGTTTATGGCGGGGGTTGTTGTCCTGGTCATAGTGCTGCTTTGCAGGCTCTATTCGTTACAGCATACCCATTACGACGAGAACTTCAAGCGCTCCGAGAAAAACCGCTTGCGTCGCGTGGAGCTTGTTGCCGAACGCGGTTATATCTATGACCGCAACGGGGAAGTCCTGGTGCGCAACCGTCCGTCTTTCCAGATTGCATTGCAGGCGCTTCACCTTCCGCGAAAAAAGGAAGGCCGTGACTCTGTCTTCAACCTGCTCCTGGGAATCAAGGACAAGAATGGCGCCCGCGTGTTCGATTCCCTTTCGCTGGATACGGCGTTCCAGAGGACCCGCTGGATAAAGAACAGGCCCATCCGCATTCTGGAGGATGCGTCTCCCGAGCAGGTGGCCGTGATAGAGGAACATTCGTCCGAGCTTCCGGGAGTCGTGACGCTTACGGAATCGAGGCGCGATTATCCATATGGGACGCTTGCGTCGCATGTGCTTGGCTACACGAGTGAAATTTCCGAAGAGCAGTTGAAATTGCCCGCGTTCGAAGGATACTCGCAGGGCGATCGCATTGGCCAGAAGGGCTTGGAACAGGAATACGATGCGGAGTTCCGCGGCAAGAATGGCGTGAAGCTTGTGGAAGTAAATGCTTTTGGCCGAGAGGTTGGCTCGCCGCGGGCGGTTGAGGGAATGGCTCCGGTTCCGGGGTATCACCTGGTATCGACGATAGACTTGAAGTTGCAGAAGGCCGCGGAGGCGGCGATTCCCGACAGCGTGAGGGGGGCCTTGGTCGCTATAGACCCCCGGAATGGCGAGATCCTTGCCATGGTGAGTTCCCCGAGGCTTGACCCGAACATCTTCTCGCTCAAGAAGCGTGAGCGCAATAAGGGTTGGGCGCAGGTTGCTCTGGACTCCCTGCGTCCGCTTACGAACAGGGCTGTTTCGGGTGTCTATCCTCCGGCGTCCGTATTCAAGCTTGTGACGGCGGGTGCGGGCCTTGAAAGCGGAATCCTGTCCGAATCCAAGTATTATCCAAAGTCCTGTACGGGCGGGTTCCAGTACGGAGTGCGCTACCAGAAATGCTGGGGTGTCCACGGGAACCTGAACGTGGTAAATGCCATCCGGCTTTCTTGCGACGTTTTCTTTTACCAGGCGGGTTTGGAAATCGACATGGCTCGTATTAACGAGTTTGCACGCCGCTTTGGTTATGGCGAGGAGCCGCTCGGTATCGACATTCCCGGAGAAAAGAGCGGTTGGCTTCCGGATTCCGCTTCGTTCAACGCAAGGAACAAACGTGTGGGGTGGCGTTGGGCGCGTGGGCTTATCCTGAACCTCTCGATTGGGCAGGGACAGCTGGTGACTCCGCTGCAGCAGGCGACTTTCATCGGTTCGCTTGCGACGAACAAGGGCGTGTACCGTCCGCATTTTATGAAGGAACTTCGGGATTCGCAGGGAAATGTCGTGCGACGCTACGAGCCTGAGATTATCCGTTCGGGCAAGATGAAACCGGAAACGCACCGGGTACTTTTGGCTGCCATGGATTCCGTGGTCAACCATCCGGGTGGAACGGGAAAGCGTGGTGCGATTCCGGGCATCCGTGTGGGCGCAAAGACCGGTTCGGGCGAATGGAAGAAGGGGGAGAAAACGCATGCGTGGTATGCGGCTGTCGCTCCGCTCTACGACCCGCAAATCGCTGTCGCCGTGATTCTGGAGGCTGCCGGTGGCGGCGGCTCGAAAGCGGCGCCTGTAGCAAGGAAAGTCCTCATGGCCTACTTTGGACTTGACGAGGAGGAAAAATGAGTTCTAAGTCTTTCCTTGATGTCTCGCTGAGGGTCGATTGGTTGTTCTTGGCTATTACGCTTGCGCTTATGACTTGCGGCATCTGCCTTGTCTACTCCGCGACGGCGAGCGACGAGATTGCTTTTTACGAAACGCTTTGGTTTAAGCAGATTATTTATTTTGTGGGCGGCTGTGTACTTGCTGCCGGAATCGTTTTCCTCAAGATTGACTGGCTGAAGCGCATTACGGTTCCGCTTTATGCCATTTCGCTTGTGCTTCTTCTGGTGGTTCTGTTTGTGGCGGGAGACGTGGTAAAGGGGGCCGGCCGCTGGATTGACCTTGGACTTTTCAAGTTGCAGCCTTCGGAGTTTGCCAAGATCTCGTATCTTCTCACGATTTCTTATTGGCTGTCCAGGCATCCGGTCAGCCTGTTCAAAATCAAGACGTTCGTGATTCCGTTCCTGCTCTTTATCGTCCCCTTTGCACTGGTGCTGAAACAGCCGGATTTGAGCACGGCGCTTGTCTTTATCGCGGTCACCTACATGGGATTCTTCTTTGCGGGGTTGACGTTTACGGATATGTTCTTGCTTGCAAGCCCTGTCTTGTCCGTACTCCTGTCGCATTCGCAGACGACTATTTTCCAGGTGCTGTGGGGCATGCTGATTTGCGCGGTCGTTTTCGCCCTGGTGCGGAGGAAACTGCCCAAGGTGCTTACGGTGTTTTTCTTGCTTGCGAACATTCTGGCGGGATATGCCAGTTCGATGGCATGGGGCATGCTTGAGCCACACCAGCAGAAACGCGTCAATACGTTCCTGGATCCGATGAGCGACCCCATGGGCGATGGCTACCAGGTGCTGCAGTCCATGACGGCCATAGGTTCCGGCGGCCTTACCGGGAAGGGATTCGGTAACGGCACGCAGACGAACCTTGCCTTTTTGCCGGAGGGGCATACGGACTTTATTTTTAGCGTGCTCGGCGAGCAGTTCGGCTTCATGGGCTGCCTTGCCGTACTTACGCTGTATGTGCTTTTCTTGTGGCGCGCCTCCTCGGCGTGCAAGCTGTACTCCGATCCGTTCATTACGCTCGCTACCATGGGCGCCTGTACGATATTCCTGTTCCACATCATCGTGAATATCGCGATGACGGTCGGGCTCATGCCTGTGACAGGGCTTCCGCTCCCGTTCCTTTCGTATGGCGGCTCCTTCGCCGTGACCTGCATGGTGCTGGTCGGCGGCATCCTTTGCATGCGCTACCAGGGCGGTCGTCAGTAACGCCCGGAATTCGGGGCGGGTTTAAGGCGAGTTGCAAAAAAAAATGAGGCAAAAGGTAACGTTTTGCCGTTTTGACCGTTTTTAGTAATAGAAGGACGGTCTTTGATGAATATTGCGAGAAATATTTCGAATTTTGTCTTTGGAATGGAATGCCTGGGATGCGGGTGCGCTTCGGAACGGCTGGACCCTTGGCTTTGCCCTGCTTGCCGTGAGGAACTTGGGCGCGAGGCGAAGGAGCCTTCGTTTCCGGGGCCGGATGTCGCCTGCCTGTTCCCGATGCGTCCGCTGACGCGACGGCTGATTCATGCGCTCAAGTACAGGAATTTACCGGGGATGGCGAGATACCTGGTCGGTCGGTCTTCGGCTGTTGGTCGGGGGGAGGTCGCCGACAGCATGAAGGAACTTGCTAGGCCGTTCTATTTTGTCCCGGTCCCGCTTCACCCGTCGAGGTTCAGGGAACGCGGCTACAACCAGGCGGAACGGATTGCCGCGGCGCTTGCCTCGCGCTTTGGCGGTCGGGTGTGCCGCTGGCTTGCAAGGTCGAATTTCCGAGTGTCGCAGACGAAGCTTTCGCGAGAGGAGCGGGAGTGGAATGTCGCCGGAGCTTTTATTCCGAGGCTTCCTTCGCGGCTGCCGCGGACGGGGACTGTGTTTGTCGTTGACGACGTCTATACGACGGGGGCGACAACGATGTCGTGCATTGCCGCCTTCGGAAAGGATTTCCCGCTGGTTTTGAAAGTTTGTACGTTACTTTACGACGAACCGGCTTCGGCGGTGATGGACTACGCGGCGGATTGCGAGATGGAATGGGATGCCCGCTGGATTGGGTTTGGCAAAGAAAAAAGCCCCGGATGACGGGGCGTTTTAGCGGAGGAAGAGGGACTCGAACCCCCAAGCCTTACGGCGGCGGTTTTCAAGACCGCTGACTTACCAATTAGCCTATTCCTCCGAATTCAGCGCAAAGAATAAAAAAGAAAAGCAGTTTCGTCAATTGTTTTTGATGAATTTGTGAATAATAACTATCTTTGGGCTATGGAATCGAATGCGCAAGATTTGATGAATATTGTCGGAACGGCAGAGAGCAAACAGGATTCGGATAGGATTCTCGATTTACTGTTCTCCTACATGCCGAAAATTGCTGCCGAGCGTAGCCTGCAGAACCTTCTGGTTCTCATGGCGGATCTCGGACGTTCGCTTGTCCGGGCCGATCGCTGTTCTCTCTGGCTTATCGATGAAGACAAGAACGAGCTCTGGACGAAAGTCGCCCATGGCGTGAATGAGCTCCGTATTCCCATTACTGCTGGTTTCGTGGGCCATTCCGTGAAAACGGGCGAGGCTCTTTTGGTCGAGGACGCCTACAAGGACGAACGCTTCGATCACCGTAGCGACGAAAAGACGCACTACCACACCACGTCGGTGATGACCGTGCCCCTGATGAACGGGGCTGGCAAGGTGATGGGTGTCTACCAGGCCATCAACAAGCAGGGCGAGACTCCTGTTTTCTCGAAGCAGGACTTGGAACGCCTTGCGCTTACGGCTGTCTATTCCGCAAAGACGATTGAATCGGCTACCCTTACCGCAGAGCTCGAGGCCGCGAAGGTTGAACTGGAAGCGACCCAGAAGGAACTGATCCATATCTTGGGCGACGTATCCGAATCCAGGAGCCGCGAAACTGGGGACCATATCCAGCGCGTGGCCGAGATCTCTTACAAGCTGGCGGTCTACTACGGTCTTCCCGAACAGGAAGCCCAGCGCATACGTCTTGCAGCCCCGATGCACGACCTGGGCAAGGTGGGCATTCCCGATGCGATTCTCAACAAGCCGGGGCGGTTTACCGACGAAGAATATGCCGTAATGAAATCCCATGCCCAGATTGGCGAGCAGATCCTCCTTAAATCCAAGCGCGAACTGCTGGTGTTCGCCGCTTCGCTTGCGGGGGCGCACCATGAGCGTTGGGATGGCAAGGGCTATCCGAGGGGCCTCAAGGGCGAAGAAATCCCCCTGGCGGGCCGTATATGCGCCGTTGCTGACGTGCTGGATGCCCTTTCGAGTCCGCGCTGCTACAAGTCGGCTTGGCCCGAGGAGAAGGTCAAGGAAGAATTCATCAAGCAGAGCGGAATGCAGTTCCAACCGGAGCTGGTGGACGTGCTCGTGAAGAATTGGGACGATATCTTCGGCTGTTTCCGTAAAATTCGCGCCGAAATGGAGGCTGTCGCCGTCTAGGCGGGCTCCGTTAAGGATGTTTTGGCGGTTTTCTTGTAAAAACCGCCTTTTTTTGCACTTAAAATTTTTTTAGCAAAAAAAGAAAAACCCCGACTTTCGTCGGGGTTTTCGTGGTTCCGATTGGAATTGAACCAACGACACGCGGATTTTCAGTCCACTGCTCTACCAACTGAGCTACAGAACCATTTTGGTAGACCCAAAGATAGAAGAAAATGTGATTGTTGTCAAGGGTAAATAGAATATTACCGAAAAAATTTTGATTTTGGCTCATATTCTTCTAAATTTAAGGTGGGATATTTTGAACGGGTGTTTTAGGGGCGCTTGTCGTCCTTAAGGCGTCAACATTTTTATAGGCTAGTTTTATGCGCTTAAAAAAACAGATTTGGAATACGTTGCTTGTCGGCGTGCTTGCCTGTGGATTCTACGCATGCGGTGGTGATGAAGGCTCCGATGTTGTGGGCCCTCCGCCAAATTCTTCTGGTTCCGTTTCGGATGGAAAGATTTCCGGAGAAGGCGGCAAGGATGGCTCAAGTTCGTCTGTTGGCGGCGATAGCGTTCGGACGATTGACCCGGATACGGGTGATACAATCTATGTCATTGTTGTCGATCCGGTTCCCAAGGATACGATTCCCCATTGGGAAGGGAATTCTGCGTTGGTGATTACTGAAGTCTCCCCGGTCAACCTTGACTGGCTCGATGAAAACGGCGACGATCCGGGCTGGGTCGAAATTTATAATGCCGGCACCGAGGCTGCGAACTTGAAGGGTTATTCGCTTGTCGAAAATCTTGAAAAGCCGCGCAAGTGGGTCTTCGGTGACGAACTGATTGCCCCGAAATCCTTCCGCACTGTTTTCTGCGACAAGAACAACGTTGCTGCCGTGCTTGACGGAGGCGATGCGAAGAACTATCATAAGCGCACCCATACGAACTGGAAGCTTGAAAAGGCTGGCGGCTCGATTTACTTGATTGACGCGAATTATGGCATTCGTGACTCGGTGCATTATCCGGCGATGACGGTCGGGATGAGCTGGGGCATTGTCGACGGCGGTGCCTGGAAGTATTTCGATAAGCCGACTCCCGAAAAGCCGAATACGGCCTCTACCGCCTACGAAGGCGTTGCTCCCAAGTTTACCTTCTCCGGTGCGCAGGGCGGTTTCTACAACGAACCGGTCACCCTGAATCCTCCGTCTGTTTCGAACGGAATCAAGGTGCGCTGCACCCGTGACGGTTCCGTGCCTACGAAGAACTCCGAAGAGTTCAACTCGCCTATCACGATTAGCCAGACGACGGTTCTCCGCTGCGCGGCCTACAAGGAAGGGTATTTGACGACTGAATCGGTGACGAATACGTACTTTATCGGCGAATCGATAAATATGCCCGTGGTGTCGGTGAGCGTTAATCCGAGATTCTTCGAACTGTATTATAAGAAAACGGATGGCGGCGAACCCAATATGGACGGCGACCTGATGTATGCTCCTAACAAGGCATACCCGGATAGCACCGGCGAATATCCTGTCCATGTGGAATTCTACGACAAGGGCAGCAACACCAAGGAAAAGACCTGGGAAGTCAACGGCGGTATTTCCCTGATGGGTGGCTGGAGCCGCATGGAACGCAAGAAGTCCGTCGCTATCGTGATGCGCGAGGAGTTCGGTGGAACCTGGCTGCATTACCCGCTGTTTGACGCTCTCAAGGTAAGCAAGGGCGGAAGCGACAAGTACAAGGGATTCAACCTGCGCAATAACGGAAACCGCTTCGTGAGCGACTACTTTGCCGATGCCCTGGGCGGTGCCATTCTTGACGGAAGCAGCGTCGACTTCCAGCGCAGCCGTCAGGTGGTGGTGTTCTACAATGGCCAATACCGCGGTATCCACGACATGCGCGAACGTTTCAACAAGAACTATGTGGAAACGAACTACGGCATCGATGCCTCCAGTGTCAATTTCATCAAGCACCTGGGCGAAGAAATCGAAGCGAGTAACGGTACTATCGATGACTACGTCGCGATGCTGGAATACGTTGCCGCTCACGACTTCAGTGGTGAAAACAACGCTGACTACGAATACATAAAGGGAATTATGGATGTAGGCAACTTTGCAGACTACATGATTGCCGAGATGTATGTCCATAACGGCGACTGGCCCAACAACAACGTGCGTGCCTGGCGCAATCCGGACAATCCCTGGAAGTTCATGATTTACGACCTGGACCATGGCTTTGACTGGAAGTGGGGCGTACAGGGCTTTGGCCAGAGCACGAACATGTTCAACTGGGTCAAGCAGGGTGGTCGTAGCAACGGAAAGTGCTATACGGGTAGCGACAAGGAATTTACGGGCGAGAAGGCCCATTGCTTCCATGTGCTCTACACGCGCCTCATCAAGAACCCTGACTTCAGGCGCCTGTTCATCAACCACTCTGCGGTAATGTTTGAGAATTACCTGAATGCCAATGTGGTCGAAAAGGTCCGTGCAAAGATGGCGGGCTCGATCGACGCTTCGGAAGCAGAAAGGGATCTGTCGACGAATGGCCAGAAGAATCGCTATTATGACGATGGCTTTACGGTTCATTATGAGCGCATTACCGACTGGGCGAAGTCTCGTGACGAAGAAATTGTGGGTCAGTATAAGTCCGAATTCTCCGAAATTGGCGGTTCCGTCAACGTGTCGATTTCCTCGAACGGGAATGGTATGGTGCTGATGGACGGGATGAAACTCCCCGGAAGCACAGCGACTTCGACCAAGTACTCGGGCAAGTTCTTCAGCGGTGTCGAAATGGAACTCACTGCGGTCACTTCGGGCGGGTCCGTGTTTACCGGCTGGTCGGGATGCACTCCCGTGGAGGGCGCCCCGGAGAAGTGCCGTGCGACGATTGCGGAAGGACTGTCGGTTACGGCAAACTTCAAGTAATGTCGTTGGCTTGACGATGGATTTGCGCGGGCTTGTCGCCCGCGCTTTTTGTTTATCGTGGGATATTTCTAAATTTGGATGCATGATGAGCCCCGTGCGAAAGATGTTCGACGGTATCGCGAACCGCTACGATTTCTTGAACCACTTCTTGAGTTGTGGCCAGGATATCCTGTGGCGCCGTACGTGCTGCCGCGAAATCCGGCGGCTGCGTCCCGGAAAGCGCCTTCTTGATCTGTGTGGCGGTACGGGTGATTTTGCGGTTACGTACGAGAAGTTCAATGGCGTGCAGGATGTCGCCATTCTGGGCGATTTTTCTTATGGCATGCTGAAGGGCGCCGCGGGCAAGAAGACTGCGGCTGTTCCCGTGCAGCTCGATGCGATGAAGATGCCGTTTGCGGATGGCGCGTTCGACGTGATTCTGAACGGGTTCGGGATGCGCAACTTGCCCGATGCCGAGGGCGGCCTGAAGGAATCCGCGCGCGTGCTTAGTGCGGGCGGCTACCTGCAGGTGCTTGAATTTTTCTCCCCGCGGAACGTGTTCAACAAGTTCTTCTACAAGGTGCTCGCCCCGCTGTTTATCCCGGTGCTGGGAGCGTTTTTCAGCAAGCGCGATGCGTATGAATATCTGGTGAATTCCATTATCCGCTTTTTGCCGGTCAAGGACTTTGTCGCGCTCGCCGAAAGGAACGGGTTCGAACTTGTGCATGTGAAACCCTGCTTTTTCGGGGTGGCGTATCGCGTGCTTCTGCGCCGGAAGTCTATGCTGGCGGGAGGTGATGCGTGAGCCGCTATATCCTTGGGGTGACAGGTGCGAGCGGGGCAATCTATGCGACGCGCACGGCGAGGTACTTGAAGCGCCTCGGGCATGAGGTTTCGCTCGTGGTGACGGCGCCCGGCCGCGAAGTCGTGGAATACGAGGGGCAGAAGGCGCTTTTTGACCTTGTGGACAAGACCTTCGACGTCGATGATTTTTTTGCGGAATGCGCGAGCGGTTCTGCCGACTATGCGGGCATGGCGGTGGTGCCGTGTTCCATGGGAACGCTCGGGCGCATTGCTGCGGGGACGTCGGACAACCTGCTGGTACGCAGTGCGGATGTTTGCCTGAAGGAGCGTCGCCCGCTGGTGATTGTTCCGCGCGAGATGCCCTACAACCTCATCCACATCGAGAACATGGCGCGCGTGACCCGCGCGGGTGCGATTGTTGTGCCGGCCTCGCCGCAGTTCTACAGCAGCCCTGCAAGTATCGAGGAACTGGTAGATACCGTCGTTGCGAAAATCCTGAAGCATCTGGGTGCGGCGTCGGGTGAGGAGTGCGCCGGGATTGTTAAACCCTGGAACGGAAACGTATGCTGAAGAAGATATTAGAATTCGGGCACATGGTGCGCTTTAGCCACTCGCTTTTCGCGATGCCGTTTGCGCTCGGCTCCATGTGGGTGGCGGCGAACGGGTTCCGCGACATGACCGCTGCCGAGACCGCGCGCATCGTGCTCCTGATTGTCGGCTGCATGGTGACCGCCCGCAATAGCGCGATGAGTTTCAACCGTATCGCCGATGCCGATATCGACGCGAAGAACCCGCGCACGGCGAAGCGCCACCTGCCTGCGGGCCGCCTTTCAAAAAAATCGGTAATTGCGTTCCTTGCCATAAACGGCGTGCTGTTCGTTGCGTTCGCGTTCCTGCTGCAGCCCCTCGCGGGCCTGCTCGCCTTGCCTGTATGGCTTTTGCTGCTTTCCTATTCCTACTGGAAGCGTTTCAGCTGGCTATGCCACTGGTTCCTGGGTTTTGCGATAGGGATGAGCCCGCTCGGCGCCTGGATTGCTATCCGTGGGGAGTTTGCGGTGTTCCCAATCTTTTTGCTCGTGATTCTCATGCTCTGGATGGGCGGTTTCGATATCATCTATGCCACGCAGGACGAAGAAATCGACCGCCAGATGGGGCTCCATTCTGTGCCTGCGCGTTTTGGCCGCAAGCGCGCCTTGCAGATTGCCTTCTGGAGCCATGTCGCGATGCTCGCCCTGTGCGTCGCGTTCGGGTTCGTGTGGAATATGGGCATTCCCTGGTGGGTTGTGACCGGGCTCATGACCGCCGCCGTGCTCTATATACATTTGTTCCGCAAGTCCGACGATCTCGACGCCATGAACCGCGATTTCTTCCTGGCGAATGTCGCCATAAGCGTACTCGTGATGGCTGGGCTCATCGTGTGGATTTGCATGGGAGGGGATGTCAATGCCCTTTATTAAGAAGACCGACGGAAAGTTTACGACCGAAGATAAGGTCAAGATGTTCCAGCAGATGGGTTCCGTGGGTGCGGTGATTGCGCTCGTGTTCGTGGTGCTTATCGAGTCGGGCGTTGCGGGCGACAAGACTCCGCTTGCCGAGATGGGGCTCACCGCGATGATTGTGGTGCTCGCCGTGTCGCTTGTCGGGAGCATGTACTTTAAGCGGAAATTGTAGTAAGCGTTCTTGTGGAATGCTGAAATAGAACCCTGGCCTTGTGGTTGGGGCTTTTTTTTGTGGGTTGTTTGTTGTAAACAACGTTGTATAAGAAATTTGTATGAAAATATTTTACTTTGGGTGTTGGATTATAAATAAAATAAAGTAGATTTAGACTAAAAAGGATGGTTCAGAATATGAATTTGGTTGAAATCTGTGATGATATCAATACGATACTAAAAAAATACAATGTTGATATATCTATTACTCCGCAAATGATAGATGTGTCTTCTAATGGACTCCTTAGTTTTGAGAAAATAGGTGATTGCCCGTTCAAAAAGAATTTTTATTTCAATAACACTGCAAAATTAGTAGATGTCTATGCCTATAAAAGTGCGCAAAGGGCGATAGATATGCTGAGTAATGATGTTTTATATTTCACTTCACTGGAAAAGAATGAAGATAATGATTATAGCGAATATTCGGAGTTCTTTCATAGGGTTGGTTTTTTCGAACCATTCATTCCAAATGGTTATGTGAAAGGAAAGACTTTATTATATCAGTCTAAGCTGCCAATAGATTTTGATCGTGAGAATACATATATTTATTGCCTCACCAATACTTTTAATAAAACTAGGCATTGGAAAGAGTATGCGAATTTCGCGATGGGGGTTTGTATTGAATATTCCTTTGAATTCAAAGCTCGTCTGAACCAGTGCATAGACTTTAATTATGGACGAATAGTTTATGATACAGGCTATTTGTATGATTATCTGAAAGAAATAAATTGGATGCTAAGAAGGAAGTACCAGTTGAGTTTTTGCCCGACGGGTCTTCGGCGTTTTGCAGCTATGTATAAAAGAGAGAAATATAGTTGGGAAGATGAATCACGGATTGTTTTGTTTGGGAAAAATCCTTCTGAAAAGAATGAATCAACGGGATCTAAGTTGATTGATGATTGTAATTCTTTTTTTGGGGGAAATCCCTTAAAAGAAGAACGCTTACTTACGAAAGAAAATGGTTTTCAGATTATTAAACCGGGTGTGTTGCAAGCTCAAAATAACAATATTCTATTCAAATGGAATGTGGAAAGGGTTGTCGCTGGAGAGCGGATTCATCCGAATGATTTGTCACAATTGGTGACTATATGTAATAAGAGGAATATTAAGTTGTATCCTTAAAAGGCAAATGCTCCCGCCTCTACACTTCCAAATCGGCGGAATAAACGACTTCGGTAGATCCGTCGTCGCATTCGAATAGCAGGCTGCCATCATCGTTCATGTCGATGATGCGGCCTGTTTTCTTTATGGCGCCTGCGCCGCTGTCGCGATTCTGGTCGGTGCAGCGGTTGTTCACGATGACAGTCCCGCGCGCGCCTATAAACTGGTCCATCTTGCGCCAGGCGGCAACCCACGGCGATATCCCGAAGGCTCGGAACTGCCCGATGGCGCGCTCCAGGCCTGCGACAAGCGACTGCAGCAGCTTTTCGCGGTTGACGCTTCGCCCGCAGATATCCTTGAGGGTAGTGACGGCCCTGCCCAGGTGCGCGTAGTCCGCGGGGTCGCTGTTCACGTTGATTCCGACTCCCATGCTGATGGCGGGAGTGCCTTTTATATAAACTAATTCAGCGAGTATCCCGCAGAACTTGTGCTTGCCGCACAGGATGTCGTTCGGCCACTTGACAGTGATTTTCCCGATATCCCTGTTGCCGAGCCCCTGCGCGTTGGAACCGTCTTGCAGGTCGCGGAACACCTCGGCGAATGTGATGGCTGCCACCTGCGTAATCTGCGGTGCGGATGCAAGCGGAATTCCGTCGAGCGGGATGAGGATATTGAAGTAGAGGTTCTTGCCTGCGGGGGAGGCCCATGTGCGTTCGTGGCGCCCGCGGCCGGCTGTTTGCGTGTCGGCGACAATGAGCGTGCCGGGTACGATTTCACCCGCGGAGGCGCGTGCCTTCATCAGGCTATGCGTGCTTTCAATGGAATCGAAAAGGAATGCGGGTGCGTCGCCGAATCCCGCGAGGTGCCATTCTGAAAATTTTGATTCGGGCGAAAACATATTCAAATGAAGATCCCCGGACAAGCCGGGGATGACAAGCTATTCTTCGTCTTCCTTCTGTTCCTGCAGTTCCTTGAGGGCCTCTTCGGGGAAGATGGTAAAGAATTCGCGCTTGCGGTCTTCGAAGAGTTGCAGCATGCGTTCCTGTTCGAACTGCTCGCGGTCGATGTTCTGCATGAAGAACTCGTCGCGGGCGAAGTCGCGGGTGGTCATCATTTTCTTGAGGTCGTCGGAGATATCCATGCGGTCCCATAGGATATAGTAGGACTGCACGTCCAGACTGCCGAAGATGTCCACGTTCAGGAAGACGGAATTGGCCTTGCTGGAATCGACGAGCTCGACCTTCGTCTCGCGCTTCTCGGGACGGAAAACTTGGGCGTCACTCACGTTCTGGGGAATATCCTTCGGGGTGTCTTCGGCAAAAGAGAAAACGGCGAAAGCAGCGGCCATCACGGCGGCGATGCAGAAAGCCCTATGTGGATTCCGGATAGTCATGGATACAATATAAATTCAAGTTTGTTAAAAAGCGAGGGCCGTGCAAAAGTTTGTGAGTAAAATCCCCGGAAACTGCATGGAAAATCCATTTTTTACGGTGCGAGCGGCATCCAGGGCTTTACAACGTCGATGGACTTGAGCTGCCCTTGGCGGTTGCGGCGGATGGCAGCCGCGGCGATCATCGCCCCGTTGTCGGTGCTGAGGCTCCTGTCGGGGATGCAGAAACGGATGCCGTGGCGGCCGCAGTAGTCTTGGAGGCGGTTCCTGAGCCATGCGTTCGCGCTGACCCCGCCACCGACGACGAGCGTCTTCATGCGGGTCTTCTTGAGCGCGTTGATTGTTTTTTCCACAAGGCTGCCAACGATGGCGTCTTCGAGGGAGGCGCAGATGTCGCCCAGGTTCTTTTGGATGAATTCCGGGTCGTGCGTCTCGGTGTAGCGCAGCACGGCAGTCTTTAATCCGCTGAACGAGAATTCGCAGTTGTCGTGCGAATGGAGGGCTCGGGGAAATTCGACGAACTTGCGGTTGCCGTTTTGGCCGAGCCTGCTTATTGTCGCCCCTGCGGGGTACTTGAGGCCGAGCAGCTTGCCGCATTTGTCGAACGCTTCGCCTGCGGCGTCGTCGCGGGTGCGCCCGATGCTCGTGTACCTGAATCCGGGTTCTTCCATCACGAGTTCGGTGTGCCCGCCCGAGACGGTGAGCGTGAGGAACGGCGGCTCTATATCCGGGTTGCTGAGCCAGGCGGCGGCGAGATGGCCTTCGAGGTGGTTCATGCCGTAGGCGGGAATCTGGAGGTCGCGCGCAAGCCCTTTTGCGAAGCTCGCTCCCACAAGAAGCGGCCCCATGAGGCCCGGTCCCGTGGTGTAGGCGATTGCGTCGATATCCTTGAGCCCGATGCCCGCTTCCCTGACGGCCGCTTCCGCGATGGGGGCAATCTTTTGCAGGTGGGCGCGAGCTGCAATTTCGGGAACGACGCCGCCGTACAGCGCGTGTTCGTCAATCTGGCTGTAGAGCGGGTTCGAAAGGACCTTGAGAGGTTCGTCCTGCAGGACGGCGCAGGCGGTCTCGTCGCAGCTGGATTCGATGCCGAGCCAAATCATTCGAGTTTCTCCTCGGAATCCTCGCTCAACGAATCGGCCGGGGCGACAGGTTCTGACTTGATTTTTTGGAGCGAGACCTTGTCTGGCGAGAGCTGGATTGCCTTGATGGACATTTCGCGGTTGACATCCGACCCGAGCTGCAGCTTTACCGTCGGCGCGAGGCTGTCGACGTCTTCTATCTGGAAACGGTTGTATTCAACAAAGAGGTTGACGTTGTTGATGCTTACGGAATCGAGAATCCTTTCGCCGCCGGTTATCTCGACGGATACGCTTCCGGGGGTGAGCCTGAATGCGCCTCTCTCGAAAATGCCGATGAGCTGCACGGGGACGTTCCTGATGGTTTTCTTGCCGATTTTCTGGATGCTGACCGAGATATCGATGATGGAATCGCTCGGCGTCACGTGTGCCGGAAGCTGCTTGAAATCCAGGGGGATGGAGAAGGTGGTGTCCGCCTTGAGCGAATCGAAGATGGTCGAGTCCGTCGGTATTTCGATGATGCGCGTGATGACGTTCCTTGCTCCGGAAACCGTGACGTAGTCGGGAGTCATCTTGGGAAGGTCCGTCAGCAGGTAGCCCGTTGCCGCATCGAAGGTGGACATGGAACGGATGGGGATGTTGCGCACGATTCGCGTGTCGAGGTCAATGTCGATGAAGAGGAGCTGGTTGTCCGGCTCGATAAAGCGGATGTTCGGGAAGGCGGGCGCGGAAAAATTCTTGTCGGTGATGTGCATGCGCATGGAACCGAGCTCCGCATCCTGGAGGTCGACGATGATTGCGGCGACGGTCGTATCGTTGTTCTTGAGTTTTGACTTGAGGCGCATCAGGTCGAATGGGGCGCCCTCGAGCGTGACTTCCATGAAATGCGGCGGCTTGGAAGCGATGGCTAGCAGCTCGGGCAGTCGGACCAGGCGCACGGGCACTTCCATGGTCACCTTGAAGGTGTTAAGTGACATGACATAGAGCCACAGTGCGATTCCGAAAATGAATGCCGTAATCTTTAATGCGATATGTTTCATAGATGCCCCGAGAGACCCTCTTAAATTTAGTTATATTCAATGCGTGTTCGGACAGATAAGGTATCTAATATCGGAATCTTTTCGTGGGTGGCGGCAACATCGCACGGTCATTTTGCCGTCGCTGCTTACGATTTTTTTGAGTTCGCTGCTGCTGGCGGCGTCCCTTACGGCCCTGGGCGGTGTTTTCCGCATCCTCCGTGCCGAGGGGTCGCTCTATACGGTCGAGGCTTTTTTGCCCGAGAACGTGGCTGCGGATTCGATTGGCGCCATCAGGAACCGGCTCGAGCATTTCAGGAATATCGATTCGGTCGAGTTCGTGAGCGCGGATTCGGCGCTGGCTGATTTCCGTAGGCATTTTTCTGGCGAAATGCTGGACCTTGTCGACGAGAATCCTATCCCTCCGTTTTTCCGCATGACCCTGGTTCCGGGTGCGCGTAACCCGTCGGACCTGGTCGATGTCATGAATGCGCTGTCCAGGGAGGGGTCGTTCGAGGAGGTGCAGGCTCCCGTGGCTTGGGCGACCCGTGTGTCGGAATGGAAGTTCAAGATGGTTTTCTGGCCCATTTGCTTGAGCGTCATGCTGTTGGTGACGCTCTCGCTCATCATCTGCAATTCGGTCCGTCTGTCGCTGATGTCGAGGAAGCTTCTCGTGGAGAACATGAAGTATGCGGGCGGGAGTCCCTTCTTCATCGAGTTCCCGTTTGTCCTTGAGGGGATGATGCAGGGTTTTGTCGGCAGCGCTCTGTCGGTCCTGCTGCTTGGGGCGGTCGTCAATTCCCTTGCGCGCGCCATGCCGATGCTTGCTGAAAATACCGGGGGCCTCGGTATTCTCCTTGCCCTTGTCGTGTGCATGGTGACGGCGCTCTCGGCCTATTTCAGTTATCGTACGGTTCAGGAGTTCCTCCTCGCCAAGCGGAACGAACGGGACTAGCCATGCGTCTGCTTGTCGCACTGCTGTGTTTATTTGTTGGCCTTTCCGTGGCGGCTCCGAAGAAGACGGAAGCCCAGATCAGGGAGCAGAAGAACGCCCTCAAAAAGCTGGAGTCCGATCTTGCCAAGAAGCGCGAAGAGCTCGTGCTGCTCGAGACGGAAGAGAAGGGGGTCATCAATACGATTTCGCTTTTGGACCAGAATCTGAACCAGACGCGCATCTATATCAACGAGCTTTCGAAAAACGAGTCGCTGGTGCAGCGTGCGGTAGAACAGCTCCAGCACGACATCGATTCCCTGGACCAGAAGATACACGTGCGTCGCGAGGCGATGAAGGTCCGCATCCGGAAACTGTATGTGAGCGGCCGCTACAGCGATGCCGAGGTGCTCTTCCAGCTCCTGACGCGCGAAGGGAACCCTCAGCGCGAGGCGTACTGGGTGCATCACGTGCTGAACGAGGACCGGGTGCAGGTGGAAACGCTTGCCGCGATGATGGCCGAACGCGATGAGATGAAACGGCAGGAGGAAGAGCACCTGGCGGATTTGGGAAAGTTGCGTGAAAAGAAAGCTTGCGAAGAGAAGGGCCTTGTGACGCAGATGGGGAACCAGGAACAGATGCTCCTGAGCCTCAAGCACGACAAGGCGATGCAGCAGCGGGCCCTTCAGGAATTTGAAAGAAACCAGAAACTGATGCTGACGCTTATCGCGAAACTGGAAGAAAAACGCAAGCGCGAGATCGAGGCGGCGAGGAAGGCGGAAGAGGCCCGCAAGGCCGAAGCGGCGCGACGGGCGAAAAAGAAGCAGAAAGAGAAGAAGGTTGTCGAAAAACCGAAGAAGACGATTGCGGGTTCGGTCAAGGGACCGAAGTGCATGCCTCTCGAAGGCGATATCATAAGCCAGTATGGCCTGCAGGAACATCCGGTCCTCCACATTATGACCCGGAATCTCGGGGTGGAAATCCGCGGTAAGCGCGGGGCGTCGGTCCGCGCCGCTGCGGCGGGAACTGTCGCCATGGTTGCCGAAATCGATGGCCGCGGCCCCTCCGTGATTATCGAACACGAGGGAGGAACCTATTCCGTCTACGGACACCTGAAGTCCATCCGCGTCCAGGAGGGAAAAACGGTACGTAATTGCGAAGAAATTGGCGAAGTGGGCGATATCGCAAGCCTAAATGGAATTAAATTGTACTTTCAAATTAGTGAAGGGACCCAGACGGTGGATCCCCTGCAGTGGTTGAAACAGAAATGATCGAGTATAGACTGAATGGACCGGTTTCCCAGGAACGCCAGCGCATCCGCGTGATGGCGGCGCTTCGCGAATGCAGATTTCCGCAGGCCATACTTATTGACGGCCCCGGCGGCATCGGCAAGAAGGCCCTGGCCATGGAAATCGCGAAGGCGCTCCAGTGCACGGACCCGAACGTGCGGCCGTGCGGAAAGTGCTTCGGCTGCAAGATGGCGATGGATCCTGGGGCTACGGACAACTGGGTCTTGCCGATGGAATCCAAGGAGGCGCATGCCCGTAGTGCGGACGAAGTGTCGGCGGGGAGTGTCGCGAAGACGGTGCAGGATTTCAAGCAGGCCTACATCGAGGAAATCGTCAAGAATCCCTACCGCATCGATGTGTTCGGTGCAGGTGCCGAAATTTCCGTGGACCTGGTGAGGAACATGACGGGCTCCTTTGCCTTGAAAGGCGACCGGGTCCGGGTGGTCATTATCGCGGAAGCCGACAGGATGAACGATTCTGCGGCGAACGCCTTCCTGAAGACTCTGGAGGAAGTCCCTCCGGATACGTATTTTGTCCTCACGACGTCTTCGCGGGAAAGCCTGCTCCAGACGATTCGCTCCCGTTGCCTCGCGTTGCACCTGTTGCCGCTGACCGATGCCGAGGTCCGCAGCGAGACCCTGCGCGTTTTGGGGGATGATGAAGATGCCGAACTTTCGGACGACGTGGTGGGCCTTGCGGTCGGTTCGCCCGGCAAGGCTCTCTATTATATGAACCGCGCTGCGCCCTGGTGTAAACTGGCCGCGGATTTTGTCGTCTATAGCCTGCGCAACGAGTATAGCGAGGCGTTTGCGAGCCTGGCCGAAGCATCGCTGGAAGATGCTGCCGAGGCGAACCGTTTTTTGGAAGTGCTCTCGTTTCTGCTTTCGGACCTTTTGCGCAAGCAGGCGCATGCGCCGTTGCGGTTGGCCTCTACGACGGGTGCATTGGACATGGACGCTTTCCCCAGGGTCGACGCGAGCGCTCTGGAACTAGCCCTTTCGGCCGTGCAGGAAACGATGACCCGCATCGCAAGTCGACGCTCGGCTCCGATGGTCTGCCTGCAGTCGCTGTCCATCAAGCTTTTCGAGGGGTTTAAGTGATGCTCGATACGGTGGCATCGACCCTTTCTCGGGAACTCAAGATTCCGCATCTTGTAGCGCGGTTCCTGGTTTCGCGTGGAATATGCAATGCGGTCGATGCAAACCGGATTCTTTCGGACGGAACGGGCGCAGAACACTCTCCGTGGCTCATGATGGGAATGGAAGAGGCCGTGCGCTGGGTGCTGGATGTCCGGGGAAAAAAGCAGAAGGTGTTTATCTTCGGCGATTACGATTTGGACGGCATGACCTCGGTGACTCTTCTGTCGCGAAGCCTTTCGCAGATTGGAATCGAGTCGGACTGGCGGCTCCCGAACCGCTTTGGCGATGGCTACGGGCTTTCCATTTCGGCCGTGGACGAAATGTATGAGGCGGGCGCACGCTGCATTCTCACGGTCGATACGGGTATTACGGCAAACGAGGAAATCGCCCATGCGAAGTCGTTAGGCATGTCCGTGATGGTTGTCGATCACCATCAGCCCTCGGGGGATGGACTTCCGCCTTGCGATGTCCTTTTGGATCCGCATCAGAACGGGGATTCTTATCCCAATCCGGAACTCTGTGGCGTCGGCGTTTCGTACAAGTTGATATGCGCCATCTACGAACGCCTGCAGATTCAGGTCCCGGAATCGCTCCTGGAGCTTGTAGCCCTCGGGACTCTTGCCGACCTCGTGCAGATGACACCCGAGAATCGAGCCTTTACGAAGCGGGGGCTCAGGCTGTTGCAGAATAGCGGCTGGCCCGGAATCCAGGCGCTCTACGCTTCGCTGATGAAACCTGGCAGCATGGTCGGCGGCATCGACGTGATGTACAAGGTCGCCCCGCTCCTGAATGCGCCCGGCCGCATGGAAAAGCCGGATCCGGCACTCAAGCTTTTGATGTGCGAAGACAAGAATCTTGCGGGGACGCTCCTTTCCGAACTCAAGGACTGGAATGCGCTTCGCAAGCAGAAGGAAGCGGAAATCACGGAAATGGCCCTGAAGCGCGTGAAGGAAATCTATGGAGACGAGATTCCGAAGGTGCTTGTGGTCGATGGCGAAAACTGGCATGTGGGAGTCATCGGTATCGTTTCGGCGAAATTGGCTCAGGAATTTATGCGGCCTGCGGCGGTGCTTTCTGTCGTTGACGGTATCGCCCATGCGAGTGCGCGCGCCGTTCCCGGTTTCAACTGGCACAAGGCCCTGTTCAGTTGTCGGGAACTTTTTGACCGATGGGGCGGGCATGCCAATGCGGCGGGCTTTTCCCTGGCTACGGACAAGATTGGCGAACTGCGCGAACGTCTCGAGGCTTCGGCGGTGGAGCAGGGATATTCGGGCGATGCGGAAATCGTGGACGAGTCCCACGCCTATGACATCCAGGTTGCTTTGGGCGAACTCGTCGTCGAGGGCAGCCGTCACCGTATCGACAGGACGGTTCTCGACTATTTTGACATGATGGAACCCTTCGGTGGAAACTTCCCGTATCCGGTGCTCAAGGCGACGGACGTGACGGTTCACCGTGTGAAGGAACTCCGCGGCGGTCACTTGCAGATGGAAGTCTCCCAGGCGGGAAGCCCCGTTTTTTCAGCTATCGCTTTTGGATTGCGGAAGTGCAAGTCGCTCCTGGGCGCGGGGAAGAAGGTGTCGATCGTGTTCGAGCCCTCGTGGAACTACTTCAACAACAAGAAGACCATGCAGCTTTGCATCAAGGCTATCGAATAGCGGACGCATGCGTAAACTCCTTCCCTACTTTTTCTCCTTCCTTACGGTCGTCGTGGCCGGTATAGCCCTGTTCGAACCCTATGTGCGGTTGCGCGACGTGGGGGCGGTTCGCGAGATGGCGGAGCCTGTTCCGGAGGCGGAGGAATTCCGGAGTTTCAGCGGACGGGTGGTATTGCCTTCGGTCGATGACATCTACGTGTTGGACAATTCTGCAGGCCGTGATATCCCGGCGTTCGTAAAGTACCTGGAAGGCCGTGCTGCCGGGCTCCACTGGCTTGCTCGGGCCTACTTCAAGGCCCACCGCGGTTCGGGGGATGTGGCTCTCGGACTCCGCCTCACCATAGATTCGTTGGGGGTCTTCCATTGTGGGGAGTTCCAGTTCTCGGATGCCAAGGACCGCTCCCTGGAAAGCGACCTCAGGGAACACATCGAATTTTACTGGCGATACCGCCGCAGTACGCAGGGAAAGACGGAAATTTGGTTCCCGATTCGGTGGAATGAAAAGTATAGCCGTTGATGGAGCGGGCGGCTAGCCCTTCAAAATCTTCAGCAGCTGTTCGGTGCGCTTCTCGATGAGGATGAACGCCTCGAACATGCGGGCTTCGCGCCACTTGGTCAGGTACTTCACGCGCCATTCCGCGGCCACCTGGTCAGGGGCTTCGGGGGCGTCTTCGTTACGGTACCACACTTCCTTCGTGATTTCGCGAATCATGTCGCCCATCTCGGCGGCAGGCTGGAGGGACCCCTTGCACAGAAGCAGTGCGCGGAGGTTGTCGAGCAGCACTTCGTCGCTCGGGTTTTCCGAGTCGTCGCGGGCGCAGTCCCAGATTTCGCCGCGGTGGCGTTCCGTCCAGCCCATGAGGTGCTTCTCGGTGCGTTCGAGTTCACCCTTCGCGAGCTTTTCTTCCACGGCTTCGCGGGGGTAGTAGATGCTGTTCGGGTAAAATTCGATCATGGTCATTCCCAAGGTTAATGCCCGGGGCGGGACTTGAACCCGCACGAGGTTGCCCCCAAGGGATTTTAAGTCCCCAGTGTCTACCATTCCACCACCCGGGCAGGTGTGCGTGCCAAATATAGCATTTTCCGTGGCCGCACTTGCAAAAAATTGTTAGATTGTTCTTTGATGACACCTCTTTCGAAAAGTTTTCGTTCTGTTCTGGGGGCAATCGCCATTGCGTTTGCCCTGTGCGTGCCCGCGTTCGCTTATGACGAGGATCTGGATACCTACCGCGAAGTCCGCGAGGAACTCGCTTCGCTTCGTGATAGCTACATCGCCGACATCAACATGGCCATGGAGGAGGCCAATGCGGATAACCCCGAGGGCTGGTTCAAGGCTCGGCAGGACGGGTTCGGGCGAGCTTGGAAGGATACGGATTTCGAGGCCCCGATGAGCGAGGTCTTTACCATCGAGGAAATTCCCTACGGGTTCAAGGTTCGCGGGAAAAAGGGCGAATACAAGTTTAATTTCGAGGTTGTGGTCGCAACCCGCGATTCGGACATCTTCTACGTGGTCTCGGTCCGCTCGGGTACAAACCCCGCCGCGAAGGAAATCGTAAATGAGGTCTTCAAGAACGAAGCCTCGGATTACCATAGCCCCTGCCCGAAGGATGCCATTACCTGCTATAAGGGCCGCGCGGTCTACGGAAAGTAGCGAAAATAGTTCAAAAACGGCAAAAAATCTTATTTTTGCATTATAGTAAATAAAACTTTACCGCCTTCGGCGTTTTTAATATATATTTAGGGAGCCGGTCGTCCGCGGAGCCGGTTTTTTTGAGGTGTATAAAAATCCGCGGAGGGTTTGAATTGCTAACTTTTTGAGTATCAAGTAGTTGTGGTTTTACAGGAGTGCAGGATGAAACTGGGAATACGCCCCGGAAAAGCTGGTTTTACCTTGGTCGAGGTCCTCGTGGTGGTCACCATCATGGGCATCCTCTCCGGTATCGGGGTGGCCAGTCTGCGCAGTGCGGTTGCGAACAGCCGAATCAAGGACGCCGGTATCAACGTGACCGCCTTCATGCAGCGCGCGGCGAACGAGGCTACGCGGTTGAACGAGAAACTGACCGTGGAAGTGGAAAATAACAACAAGTCACTGAGACTTTATAAATGTACTACAGTTGGCGATGATGGAAACTGCTCTGCGCATGATTCACAAATTCTTGATGAGATGACGCTTGAGTCGGTAAGCGCGTTTGTTCCTGGACAGGCTGGTGGTACTGACTGTCCGACGCTTGGGGGCGAAACGACGCTAAATGCCAAGACGTCAATATTGCTTACTCCTAAAATAGGTGTGTCACCTATTTCCAGTGGCTGTATTTTGATCCGATATGGAAGTACAGACCGGTTTGCGGCCTCCATCAAGTCCCCGACGAAGTTCTCTATGTATTATGAGTTGAGTTACGATTCTGGTGCGAGCTGGTTTGAACCGTAGGTGTGTTATGGATAAGTTAATGAAGAGCAAGAAAGGTTTCGGCATCACGGAGGTGCTTATCTCCGCGGTGGTTCTCGGTCTTTTGTACATGGCGATTCTCCACATGCAGACGGGCAACCGCGAGGCTTTGCTCCGTATCCGTGGGCGTGACGGCGCCATCGAGGTCGCACAGCAGGTCATAGATTCCCTGAACCGTATCGGCATCGCGTCCATTCCCGATGAGTCTACGCCACCAGGGGACGACAGTGAAGATGAGGTTGTTGGCCATGACTATATCTGGAAATGGGACCCGATACAGCGTTCCTGGGACCGTGGCGAAAAGGTCGGTGGAGGACAGTCCACCATCCAGTATACTCCGACCGTGACGGTTTCTCCTACGACCGACTATACTGCGACAAGCGAATCGAACCTTGAGTCGGTTCAACATGTCTATGCCAAGCAGGTGAACGTGCAGGTCTCCTGGCAGTTCAAGGGCTCCACGCAGTCCATTAATATGTCCACCGTGATTCGCTAGGCCGCATTGACTGTGATTTTCGCCGGGATTTGCTCCCGGCTTTTTCTTTTGGATTTGCATTTCTAATTTTTTTATATACTTTTTAAAGAGTATGGTTTTATTAGGAGATTCCGTATGGTTAGGAAATCTACCCTCTTGAAAACAGCAACTGCGCTTGCGCTTTCTTTTCTTGTGACAATCTCCTGGTCCGCGGACCTTTCGGACGAGCAGGAAGGTGCGTCCAAGTTCTATTGCGTGAAACTGACGCGGAATGTCAATTATAATGCTGCAATCCAGCTGTCGCAGCAGAATGCATCGTACGAACCGGACTCGGGCGAGTCGTGTTTCGAAAAATGGGATTCTCCGGAGGGTTACCAAACGGCATATGAGTTTATTGGCGAACTTCTCTATAATTCTAACGTTCAGCCAGAAGCGTTGTTGCTTGCTTCGGATATCGACTTCGGCGGTTATGACGGGCAGACGCAGTCGTGTAATGAATATTTCAAGCCGTTCGAGTTTGATATTACGTCTCAGATAAAACTTACAAGTGCGGAAGACGGTATCTATACGATTAGGGGAATCTGTTATACCTCGCTTTCTGATGAGGCCTCGTTTGGCGGAAACTTGATTGGTTCCATTCAGAATGTCCGGTTCGAGAACATTCGTCTGGAATCCCTTACCTTTGCGAGCCTTTTTGGCACGGCTGTGAATGAACCCGAAGTGAATAATGTCTATGTTGCAAACGCGACCATAAGTGCCCCTGTAGCGGGCCTTTTCGTTTCGTCGTCGGTCGGGCTTTATGTGACGGATTTCGAGGGAAACTCCATTCAGGTCCGTTCTGTTCCCGATATGGACTTGAATGACGCTGTCGATTTAATTTATCCTTCTTCGGTCGCGATTGGAGGCCTTGCGGGCAGCGTGTCTAATATGTCTGCGGTCGGCGTCTCCGTAGATGGCCTTAGCGTGTCGAACAACGCATACCTCTGGGATGGTGCCCATCACTTTGTCGAGGAGGTTTCCATGGTTGAAGCGCACATAGGTGGAATTGTCGGTCATACAGGGCGTGTCGAACTGCGCCGGGTGGGGCTTGAGACGTCTTTGCTGAGTGACGATGCTTCTGCGGGAAATAAGCAAATATCTTACCTGGGCGGACTTGTCGGCTCGCTTACGTACAATACGATGGTGTGGTTCCATTCCACCTACACCTTTAGCGATATCACTTGTTCATCGGAAAGGGGCCCGCAACATTGCAAGGCGGGTTACCTTGTCGGTTTGGCTGTATTCTCTGATTCCCTTTCCAAGAATGCGAACGATATAAGTATAGTCTCGAATTTCCATTACACCGAAGCCGCCAATGATTCCGCTTCTGGCATGTTTGGTGAAGCTTACTGCGACTACCTGAAAGAATATATGCCGGAAAATGAGCAGAACCAGGAGCATATATCCTGTGCATACGAATTGAATACCTTTGGCGAACTTTCCGTGATTGACGTTGAAGAGAAAGCCCTCGCTCCCAAGGCCTATGCCCACGGCAACTACCGGAGCGCAGCCGGGAATGCGGTGGCGACGGACAACTTTGACTCGGACACCTACATGTTGGGTGGAGATACGCGCGAAGCGGTCTCCGTGGGCATCATTGAGAAGGAGTATATGCAGGGTCAGGCCTTTGCCGATGTCCTGAACCGCTTCAATGCAGATTACGGGAATGCCACGGTGGAGTGGATTGCAGATTCCTCACGCGTTTATCCGTATGTTGCATCGACTTACCACGGTGTAAATGCGGAAATCTCCAACGTGCACAGGATTGTGTTTATGCTTGACTGCATCGAGTCGGGATGCCTTACCGAAAGCGAGGAGCGCATGCTTGGACAGTTTAATAATTACCGGATGGGTACTAACGAGTTCGAGTTCGTGACGGATGAATCTGGAGCAATCACGAATACGGCGTGGCTCGAATTTGCGGCTAGTCTAGAACAGCCGAATGCCGACCGCGACCCTGTTCACTGGGAAGGCCCGAGCGACAACGGCCCGTACAAGAGGTTCTCTGCGGAAGAGGCGTACGATGGTGATTACTTCTTCAAACTTATGGCAGGTGCTTCGCCAGATTCAAACGGCGTGGATGAGGGAGAAGTTGATGTGGCCTCCTCGACTCTGTTCCTGTCGGGTAACGCTGTCCAGCTTGCCGTAAAGACGGACGACTTCACGATTGGAAATGGAACGCCTTTTGTAAGTGTTTTCCTCGAGGATTTGGACGGAAATGTAATCGATGATTCCACGATGGATTTTCCGAACGGCGGATGGCCCGAAATGATCACGTGGGAAAAGTATCCGCTTGCCGCAGGCATGTACCATGTCGTCGCAAAGATGTACAACGGGAAGGGCGACAATCCGGACGTGCGCGAGTGGGATTTCGAGGTGAATCGCGAAATCGCGAATGATTGCGGAGACTGCTGGCAGATGATTGCGCTTTCGGATGTCGATTTCGATAGCTACAAGTGGAACGATGACGGGGTGTTCTACTGGTGGGATGAATTTGCCAGTTTCGGCGATTACTGGCAGTACAAGAATTTCACAAAGAAGGATTCACCGGAACAGGGAAAGGGGTACTGGTACAATTCGCTCGAAGGCCGCCCGCTTGTGCTCAAGGATGAGGCCTTTACAGGCGAGGCCGTGTGGTCGCTCGATAGCGTAAACAGCGGCTGGAACCTGGTCTCTAACCCTTACGGCTGGAAGATGAAGATTGGCGTTGCTGGTCAGGAAAATCGGGAAGAAAAGCCTGAGTTGGAATTCTGGCGCTGGAACACGCAAACTGGCCAGTACGACCCGCCTGAAGCTGTGGAGGAACTTGAACCTTACGAAGCCGTGTGGGTAAGGCTCAATCGCGGTGTGGCAAAGGATTTGCCGCTTTCTACGGAGCCGGCCTTTGTTGATTTCGTGAATGAGGAAGGTGAAACGGAACCCGTGAAGTCGCTCAACAAGAAGGGTGTGCTTGCGAAGGCGGCCGGCGCCGACGGCTGGGCATTGCAGGTGGAACTCTCCGATGCGAACGGCAAGATGGACAGCTGGAATATGCTCGGCGCGGGCAAGGTAGCCTGGAGTTCCGAGGAACCGCCTGCAGGCATGGGCAACCGCGTGAACCTCAGCATCATGGATGCGGGCAGGCGCCTTGCAAAGAGCGTGAAGGCACTCGGCGAAGACGCGTATGAATGGGACGTGGAGCTTTCGGCAACAAGCGCGCGTGCGGGTTACCTGAAGTTTGCGGGTATCGATGGAATTCTCCCGAGCGGGCTTCGCGTGTTCGTGACTGTCGATGGCGTGACTACCGAAATGCGTGACGGTGAGACGCTGCAGTTGGCGCTTTCTACGACGGCGAAGTCCGCGAACATCCGTGTTGCGAAGTCTGCAAGGAAGGTTGTCGCGCAGACATTGCAGGGCTTGCGCGCCTCGCAGAATGCCGGCGCCTTGCAGGTTGTATTTGATGCTTCTGCCGGCTTGAACGGTGCCAGATCGCGTGTCGATGTTGTCGATACGAAGGGATCCGTTGTCGCTACTGTGGATTTCAAAGCGGTCGAAGGCTCTAACAGGATTTTGCTGGAAATCCCGCGCCGCGGTCTCCACGTTATCCGCGTTGTCTCTGGTAGCCAAGTCGCCTTGCAGAAGATTTTGCTGCGGTAGCAGATTTTCTAAATTATACCGCACGATGGCAGAGAACTCCCCGAACGCAGGTGCAAAAAAGCCGGATTACTTTCCGGCGATTGACGGCCTGCGCCTCCTCGCGAGCATAAACATCGTGATGCTCCACTTGGGTAGTTCGAGCGCGCTTGCCTACATGGCAAGCAACACTTGGCTTATGCCCGTCTTTACCGCTCCCGCATTTGCGGCAGGCATATTCTACGTGTTCGCGGGGTTCCTCTTTGCAAGCAAGTTCAGCGATCCGGAACGCCGCATACCGGTAATCCCGTTCATGTTCGCCCGTATAGCGAAGCTATATCGGCTCCACTTCTTCATGACCCTTCTCATGTTCGTGGTACTCGTGTTCAAGTTCAGCGGCTACACGCACTTGCCCGGCCCAGGCGAAATCGTCGATTGCGCCTCGGCGGGGCTTGCGAAGATGTTCCACCCCTGGCGTAGCCTGCTTCTGCACCTTTCGCTCACGTGGTCTATCGTTCCCGACCTGGGCATGAAACTCAATGAACCCAGCTGGTCGCTCACGAGTTTCTTCATGTGCTACGCCATCACGCCGTGGTTCAGCCGCTGGCTCTTTAGGCAGAATCGCCGCACCCTCTGGATCCTCTTCTTTGCGGTGTTCATCCCGGGTATCGCGTGGGCAGTGTTCTTCGGGCTTACGGGCAACCTCTGGTTCGACAGTTACGATGAAAAGTACAGGTTCTTCCACATGTTCGCCCCCGTGCGCGTGTTCGAGTACATCTTCGGCATGGTCATCTTCCGCCTGTACAAGGAAGGCTTCTTCGAGTTCCTCAAGAAGGACTACGTGAGCGGAATCGTTCAGGCATTGCTCCTTGCCGCCCTCTACGGGAGCCTCTTCCTCATGTCGCCCTCGTTCAATTCCGGCGTAAACTACTTTATTCACCATAGCGTCGCCGTGTTCATCTACGGGTTGTTCGTGCTCTCGCTCCTTTCGGGCAAGGGGTTCATGGCGCGATTCTTCTGTATCGGCATCGTGCGCAAGGTGGGCCGCGCGAGTTTCTACCCTTACCTCATACACCTTCCGCTCATCACGATTGCTTGGGGTATATGCAACCTGAACACTCCCAAGAACACGCTCCTCTTTATGCTGTTCGTCTACACGGTGAGCACGCTCTACATGGAGTTCAAGGTCTGGAACAAGAAGCGCAGGGCGCGCGCCGTGCAGTCGAAATAGCTGTTGCTTAATGTTCGAAAAAGTCGAGGGGGAGCTCGGCCTTCTTGCGGCCGGCGGGCTCGATGACCGCGGCGGAGAACTTTGCGGCACCGAACAGGCGGTTTACGGTACCGACGACTTCTTCTTCGGTCATGGACTTGATGATTTTCTCGGAGTGCTCCATCGTGTGGAACTCGCCCAGGTGTAGCGTCTGTTCGGCCATGCGGACAACGCGTTTTTCGGGACTGTCGGCGCCGAGGTACATGCCTCCCAGAATGTTTGTTTTGGTGCGTTCGAATTCGCCCTTGTTGAAACCACGCTTCAAGAAACCGTGCGTTTCGTTCAGCGAAAGCTCGAGGGCAGTCTTGAGCTGGTGCGGCTCGGTCGCAAGCGATACGCCCCAGTCGGTGCAGTCGCAGTAGATATCCGCGGTAGAATACACGGAGTAGGCGAGGCCCTTGTCTTCGCGAATCTTCTGGAACAGGCGGGATGCCATGCCCGCACCCATCGCGACGTTGAAAAGCGAGAGGGCGCAACGCCCGCGCTCGTCCATCAGGTTGCGGTCAAAGCTCAAGCCCCAGAAGAGGTTCGACTGCGCGATGTCCTGTTTCTGCACGACCTTCACGCTGTTGTGTGCCCTGTAGGTGTCTGCGGGCAACACGCCGGAGCATTTTTTCTGCGCGAACTTTTCCGCACAAAGTTGCACGAGTTCCTCGTGGTCCACCTTGCCTGAAGCGCAAATGAGGAGCGGAATCTCGCTTATGACCTGCTCCCTATACTTGAGCATCTGCCTGTGCGTGAGCGCCTTCACCTGCTTGACGGTGCCCGTGATGGAATGCGCGATGCCACAACCCTTGAAGTGGATTGCATTGAATACGTCGCCCACGATTTCTTCGGGAATGTCGTCGTAGCTGTGGATTTCCTCGATGATGACGCGGCGTTCTTTTTCCATCTCGCCCTTGTCCATGCGCGGGTGCATGAGCATGTCGGCAATCACGTCGATAGCGAGCGGAAGATGGCTCCGTTCAATCTGCGCGTAGAACCCGGTCTCTTGCCTTGTGGTGTATGCTTCCAGGTTCCCGCCCTTGTCCTCGATGGCGTGCGCGATTTCGAGGGCGCTGCGCTTTTCGGTTCCCTTGAATACCAGGTGCTCGTAAAAATGACTTAGGCCAAATTCATCCTTCGCCTCGTGGCGGGATCCGCGCGGCACCCAAACGCCAACCGCAACCGAGTAAGCGTGCGGCATGTAGTCTGTCAGGATGGTGATGCCGTTATCGAGAACTGTCTTTTTTACAATCTGCTTCATAGTGTATCGTTTTAATTTTGTTCGCGGGATACTCCCTTTCGGTGCGTGTAATCCCGGTGTTTCGCCTTGACTTCTTCGCTTGCATTCATGCAGGTGGTGAGTTTGTAGTAAAAATCCTCGATTTGTTTCGGGGTATAAATTGTCTTACGTCCCGATATGCGCTTGAGCAGGACATCCTGCAGTTCGCTGCAGTGGACGATGCTCCAGAATTCGTTGTCCTTTGGTACCTTGCGGAGAACGCAGCGGTCGCTGAATACAATGAACGAAATAAAGTGAGCCTGCTCGTGGCGGATTTTCAGGAAATGTTCCAGTGCGAGGATGTGTCCGATGTTTTGGCGGATGGGATTGTGGAACGTGTGCTCCGTGTGCTCGGTTAGGTGCTGATTCCAACGTTCGCTTTCGAGGTCGCCCGAGATTTCGCCGGAGAGGTTCTTGCTTTCGAGAACGTAGAATCCCGACTGGTGCAAAAGCAGCGCGTCGATTTCGGTGTAACCTGCGCGCGCGGGAACGTAGAGGTTCCGCATTAGCACGTACTTGCGCTTGTCGGTGTCGCAGACGCGTGCGGTGAGCGCCATCATCGCCGCTTCGCCGAAAATGCCGCGCGGGTCGTTCACGATGCGTTCATCGTTGAATTTCGGGTCTAGCTTGAAGAAGTTCTCGCTGCGGTTGGGGGCATGCGTGATTCCGTAGCCTCCCAGTTCGAAGGGCTTGCCCATGTCGCGAGCTTTATTCCCGAGTCCCTGGCGCCGTTCGTGCTCAAAATCGTGAAAGGTCTTGCGCCGTCCATCGCTGTGGTACATCTTGTGGTTCTTTTTCGGCGCCTTGCCCTTGATTTTGAAAAAGACAAGGGCGAGCAGCAGAATTAAACCGAGGAGAGTCGAAAGCGAAAAGGACATGCCGCAAGTATAGAAAAACTAGACTCTGCCGAATCGCCTTGTCTTGCGGAAGGGCTTGTCGCCTCTCTTTTCGCCGAAACCCCGCTCGTCGCGGTCCCTGTGGAACTTGCGGTCGCCGAACATGCGTTCTCGGCGGGCCTTGCGGTTTTCGAACGGGTGCGCCTTGCCGTGCGGCTTGGTTCCGGGAGCGGGGCCGGTGGGCGGCTCGTCGGTCATCAGGCGGAAGCGGGCTTCGTTCCCGCGGATGGTCATGCCCGACAGAATGTCAAGCACTTCCTGCGGCATGGTCTCGGGAAGCTCTACGGTGCTGAACTTGTCGAACAGCTTGATGCGACCGATGTTAGAACTGCTGATGTTGCCTTCGCCGGCGATGGCGCCCACGATGTCCTTGGGAGTCACGTGGTCGCGGCGGCCTACGCCCAGGTAATAGCGCAGGTAGCCTTCCTCGACTCCATTTTCGCCTTCCTTGCGCTCCTTGCGGAGTCGATTCTTTTCTTCGCGGTCGAGCCCGAAGTTGTCTCCGCGTTCGCGGCGTTCGCCTCTTTCGCGCGGGGCGTCGAGCGGTTTCAATTCCGGGAATAGCGGCTGCTTTTTCTGCCAGATCTTGATGACGGCGGCAGCGACATCTTCTGCCGTAATTTCATGCACGGAACCGTCTTCGAGAGCGACGCCGTTTTCCATATTGCAGCCTTCTGCGACCATGCTCTGGACAAGTTCCTTGAACTTGTCGAGTTCGCCGTAGCTGAGCACGCTCTTGATTTTTGCCTTGAACGCGGCGACACGCTTTGCGCTGATGACGTCGGCGGTCGGCATCTCCATCACCTCGATGGGCTGGCGGGTGGCCTTCTCGATGGTCTTGAGCATGCGCTTTTCGCGCGGGGTAATGAAGAGGATTGCGTTCCCGCTTCGCCCGGCGCGGCCCGTACGACCTACGCGGTGCACGTAGGATTCCGTATCGTAGGGAATGTCGTAGTTTACCACGAGCGAGATGCGGTCCACGTCGATACCGCGGGCGGCCACGTCGGTGGCGACGACGATATCGAGCTTGCCCATCTTGAGGCGGTTGATGGTGCGTTCGCGCATGGACTGCGCGAGGTCGCCGTTGAGCGGGGCCACGTTGAATCCGCGGCTTTCGAGCTTCTCGGCGACTTCGGTGGTGCTCTGCTTGGTGCGCACGAAAATCAGAACGCCGTCAAAGTCTTCGCCCTCCAGCACGCGGGCGAGCGCCTCGATCTTGTGCTCGTTTTTCACCAGCAGGTAGCGCTGTCGGATATTCTCGACGGTCGTCGTCTTGCCTTCGATGCGGGCTTCCTCGTATTCGCCGAGGTGCTGGTCGATAATCTTCTTGACTTCGTTCGGCATCGTGGCGCTAAAGAGCGCGCGCTGGGCCGTGGCCGGGATTTCTTTCAGGATGGTTTCCACGTCTTCCATGAATCCCATGTCGAGCATCTCGTCGGCTTCGTCGAGCACGATGGCTTTCACGCCCGAAAGCACGATGGAGCCGCGCTTGATGTGGTCAATGAGGCGGCCCGGGGTGGCGACCACGATGTTCGCCTGGCGTTTGAGGGCGCGCAACTGCACTGCGATATCCTGCCCGCCGTAGACGGGAACTACGTGCACCTTCGGCATCTTGGCGGCATACTGCTGGATAGCTTCCGCTACCTGGATGGCGAGTTCGCGTGTCGGCGTGAGCACGAGCATCGTGGTCTCATGGCCGTTGAAGTCGAGCCTGGAAAGCAGCGGGAGCGAGAAAGCGGCTGTCTTGCCGGTACCGGTCTGCGCCGTGCCGAGCAGGTTTGCTCCTTGCAACAGTGCCGGGATCGCCTTCGCCTGGATGGGGGAGGGAGTCTCGTAGTTCATCGCCTTGATGGCTTCGAGAACTTCGTCGGCAAGTCCCAGGTCTTCGAAGGTTACGAGTGCTTCGTCGCCCGGATCTTCGTCTGATTCTTCGGCCGGTTCCGCGCAGTCCTTCTTCGACTCGGCATAATCCTCGTCCGAGGTGGATGAAGTTGCCGAATCGTCATCTTCGGGCTGTTCGACTTCGCCGTCCTCGATTTCGACCTTCGTGCCGACTTCGATGGCCGATTTGGGGCCCTTCTTCAGCACGTCGCCTTCTTCGTCGACGACAACGCCGTTCGGGTTTGTTGCGAAGAATGCGGCCTCGTCTGCCTCGTCTTCGTCGGCGCCGCCGGCGATGGCAATCAGGAAAGCGTCCGCCTCGCGTGCAATTTTGGATTCCGGGTCAATTTCCTCTTCAGGGATACGCTCTTCGGTATCTTTCGACATAGTTCACCTTCAGGACCCGTAAACTTCATCTGCGGCCCATGCCGCACTATCGAATGGTTCTAGCGCCGGTTGCCCGGCCGAACCTTGAAAAGCCCCGAAGCGCACTCGCGCTTATAAACCTGAAGTTCTGTTGGATCCTTTTTTTGGATTCGCGGCCAAATGTAGAAATACGGCAGGCCGTTTCAAAGGGTGGCAAGAAAAGAAAACGAGCGGGGGAAGACCTGTCGTGGGGCCTAGGGTAGACAAACCGCGAAATCTTTACTAAATTATGCGAACCTTGGAGAGATGCCAGAGTGGTCGATTGGGCCGGTCTCGAAATCCGGAGACTGTCACAGGTCCGAGGGTTCGAATCCCTCTCTCTCCTTGAAAAAATAAGGAACCCCTTGCGGGTTCCTTATTTTTTCATAGGGTAGCGGTTCGAACCCTCGCAGAGGGTTCGACAGACGTCTGCGGAACGCAGTGAAGCGCAGACGTCTGAGATTTTGGCCGAAGGCCAGAACCCGAAGGGCTGCACGGGAATGAAATGACCGCGCAGTCCATCCCTCTCTCCAATCACACACTTTCATAGCTCTCCTCGTTGTCGCACTCTCAACAAAAAAAACTCCATACCCTTGTATGTTAATATAAATAAACCTAAATTTGTGCGCGAAAATTTTCAAACAGGAGCTCAAAATGAAAAAATTCGTCTATATCGCCATGATTGCTGCGGTCGCTTTTGCCGTGACCGGTTGCGCCGGAATGATACCCGTGCAGCAGACCCAGAAGAAGGAAGGACCTGTCCGCACCGAGAAGTACGGCTACGTCGACAAGCAGAGTTCTACCATGGGCGTCTATGGCGCCAGCACCTACGAGATTGTCGGACCGGTGTCCTGGGAAGACAAACACAAGTGTTCCGTTCTGGATTTTGTCACTTACGCAACGGTCACGAGCCCGAGGAACGGAGCCCAGGACGTCATCAATGTCAGGGCCGAGGAACTCTGCAACAACGTCAATGGCGAAAAGAAATGCTCCTGCAAATACTGGGGCCTCTCGATCCGCTACAAGATGCTTTCTTCGAGGGAAGTCAAGGACATGCGCTCTACCGCCGAAACTCCGTCTGACGCTTCCGTCAACCAAGAATAATTGTCTGTTAGCGTAATGAAGAAATTATTGCTCGTTTTGCTCGCCCTCGCCTGTCTCGCGTGGAGTGACGATTATGGAGACCGAGGTACTTACGGTTCAACGGCGTATGGCTCGACGGCGTATGGCTCGACGGCCTACGGCTCGACGGCGTATGGCGAGAAGGGATATGGTACGGCCGGCTACGATGGTGCCGAGAATCCGAAATCGAAGGCGAAGTCTTCCAAGGAGGCGCCTTCCTCGTCTTCGTCTTCCTCGATTTTTGGCTCCTTGCTCTCGAAAATTGCTCCCGCATCCCAGACGGCTTCGTCCGCAGGTGGAGCATCCGGAGCGTCCTCGGCAGGCGACGTTTCTTCCGCCAAGCCTAAGACAGAAAAATCCGGAGATCTCAAACCGTACAAGTTCAGGCTTGTGTTCGATCTTGACGGCTTATTTTACGATGCCGATCGCATTCGCTTTAATGGCTTAGGCGTTGGGGCTAATGTGCAGGCCTTTATGCGCTCGGGCCAAGGAAAATTCTTCGTGGAATATGGCCTGGGTCTGGGGCTTAGCTCGTGGACTTACGAAGACAGCTATTACGACGATATCTGGGAATGGTGGGTCTATAATATAGATGCGCTGGTCCAGGGTGGGCTGCAGTTAGGGAACGCCATTTTGCGTTTTGGCGGGTATGTCGGTTATTTGAAGGATAACGACGTCCGCTATGGTTACTATGACGACAATATGTTAGTGAACAATTATCACTATGGTATTGCTTTGGGTGCGTCGTACTATTTTTCCCGCGTCGAGCTGGGCGTAGTCTTCAGGGATGACCTTTCCGAGATAAATCCTGAAATCGGGAAAATGGACTTCGGGAAGAAAGGCTTTATCAGCGGCGGCTTCTCCGTCGGCCTCGTCTTCTAGAACGCCTGGTAAATCTGGAATATCGCGAGTATCTTCCCGATAATCGCGGGGATTCCCGGACACAGGAAGCAGAGGATTACGCGGGTCACGCGGTTCTTCCACCAGCGCTTCACCTGCCAGATGTCATCGGAGAGGGTTTCCATCTCGGACACGCGCGGCGGTCTCATGTACACTTGCGTGAGCGCGGTAAAGAAACCGACGCCGATAAGCGGAGTGAGTCCCGTGAACGGGGCGACTAGCAGCGCTACCAGAATGGTGAGCGGATGCCCGCCTGCAATAATCGTACCGAGCATGGCGCCGCCGCCGGTGAGCATTGCCCATTGCAGGCTCAGTTCGCCAGCCTTCTCTACGCCCGCGTTGTAGCCCACGAAGATGATGCTTGCGATAATGGCGAGCGGGATGGCCCATCCGATAATTTTCCAGATGGGAGCCCCCTTCGGGATGACCGAGATGGATTCCTCGCTCGGGAGTTCCTTGTTTTCTTCGATGATGCTTGCGATGCCCCTCATGTGGCCCGCGCCGATGACGGCCACGATCTTCTTGCCTTCCGCATTTTTGATTTTGCTTGCAAGGAACTGGTCGCGTTCGTCGATGAGCACCTGCTTCACCTCGGGGAATGTCTTGCCGAACTCCTGCATCATGGAGTTGAGGGCGTCCTGCTCCTTGATTTTTGCGAGTTCCTCCTCGCTGATTTCGGTCTTGTCGAAAATGCTCCCGAAAAGGCCGCCCAGCAGGCTGAACTTGCGGTACCAGGGGGTGCATGCCCAGGTGCGCCTGAGTGTTATCTTGATGTCGCGGTCGGCGAGGACTAGAGGAATTTGCTTTTCGTTCGCTATGTTGACCGCTTCCTTGAGTTCGGAACCCGGTTTCACGCCGGTCTGGTCGCCCATCCTCTTCTGGTAAGACCCGAGCACGAGGTTCGCGATGAGGGTCGCGAGCTGCTTTTTCTTGATGACCTCCTTCAGGTCGGTCTTTTTCCAGCGGTCGGGGTCCTGGATGGACTTGAGGCGGCCCTCGTCCAGTTCGACGCAGACAGTGTCGGGGTGCTCGTTTTCGATGGTCTCGCGGACTAGTTCCAGGGAGGTCTTCGAAATATGCGCGGTGCCAACAAGGATAATTTCTTTTCCGTCGGAAGAATTGATGCGGTAGATGTCTGCGTTTTCGCTCATGATAGGGAGAAAATAGAAAAATGAGGGCCCGAAAAGCTCCGTAACTGCAATAATGACACGGAGTTAGGTGAAAAAATGATTTTTTTTGGATTTTTTACGAAAAATTTGTTATATATTTGAAATGGTATCATTTTTTTAGGAGGTTTCCTCTATGAAAAAGTTATTGATGGGATTGGCTCTTTTTGCTCTGGTGTTGTCCGGTTGCGCCGGCACTTCCGATGACCCGGAAGCCCTCGACAACGCCCTTGTAGGCTTTACCTCTTGCGTGCAGAGCTCGCGCTGGCAGGAAGCCCTCGAATATGTCACTTCGGACGAAGCCCGCGAAATCAGCAGCGACGGTTACGAATTCAAGCAGGAATACCAGGTCGCCGCACGCCGCCTGCCGCTCTCCACTCTCCGTAAGGCTGGCCTCAAGGTCGATGGCCACGGTCGTCTGGTGGGCATCAAGGCCGCCATGGACGAAGCCAACGAACGCTACGTCGTTTCCGAGGAACAGGCCAAGGTAGGCACGAACCTCGAGGAAATGGAAAAGCAGCGTATCCAGCGCCGCCTCGAAGAAGGCCAGAAGATCCTCCAGGGCGAGGAAGAAGAGGCCAAGGCTGAACCCGAAGTCGAAGTGTTCACGAACAAGTTGACCGAGGAAGAAAAGAGGAAGTACGGCAGCACCCGTGACCTCCAGGCTCCCGAGGAATACAAGGACGAGAATACGGAAGAAGCCGAAGAACAGATCTTCAATGGTGACTACGAATCCAACGACTAGCTGTTAGTTTGTTTTGAACGAATCCCCGGCGCCCGTCGGGGAATTTTTTTAGGAATTTTTGATGTCCCGTTTTACCGCAAAAATGACGTTTGCCTTGACGGCGCTCCTTCTCCTTGCGGCGTGCGGCGATTGGACCGCCGGATCCCCGGATGCGGACGGCGCCGTATTTAACCGCTCGTACCGATACTACTACGTGATGGACTGCCGGTTCGACGGCATCGGACTTTTCGATTGCAGCCTTGCCGCTCCGATAAGCCCTGCCTATACGGCCTCGCTCCGGATCGATTCCGACGATCTCGCAACGCTCTCTTTGGACGGCAACTACAGCTACTATTATACGACCCACGAGTACACCTCGGGGCACGACGACTACGGTAGTTACTACTACTTCTACGACAACGGCTGGGAGCTGACCTTCTACAAGGACGGCTCGGAGCTGATTTTCTGGGATACCGACGAAAATACTGCCACGGTTTACCTCAACGACTTGGACTACGAGTAGTTTTTTCTAAATTTGCGCTCACTATGGTAAAAACCAGTGAGCATTTCGTTATCGCCCTTGATGGCGGTTCGGGTACCGGGAAGAGCACCACGGCGAAGATCGTGGCGAAGACCCTCGGTATAACCTACCTCGATACCGGCGCCATGTACCGCGCGGTGACGCTTGCCGCCCTCGACAAGGGTCTGCCGGCCGAAGAAGGCCCCGCCATGGACGAACTGCTCTCTGACCTCACCCTCGGGTTCGACTCCGAAAACCACATCCTCATCAACGGTGTTTGCCGCGAAAGCGAAATCCGCGGCATGAAGGTCTCGAGCAACGTGAGCATCTACTGCGCCCTTCCTTCCGTCCGTGCCGCCATGACCAAGCAGCAGCGCGAAATCGGCAAGAAGCAGAGCTGCATCCTGGACGGCCGCGACATCGGCACGGTCGTTTTTCCCGACGCGAAGTACAAGTTTTTCATGGTGACGGACGTGAAGGTCCGCGCCGAACGCCGCTACAAGGAACTCCTTGAAAAAGGCGAAAAGGTTACCCTGGAAGAAGTCCTCGAAAATTTGGTCGAACGCGACCGCCTGGATTCTTCCCGCGCGAACGCCCCCCTCAAGAAGGCGGACGACGCTATCGAAATTGACACTACACACATCTCAATCCAACAACAGGTCCAAAAGATTCTCGACTACGTAGGTGTAGTGGCGTAGCCCCGAGTCCTTTGAACCGCAACCAAAAAAACAATATGTCTCAAAATCTCAAATTCGGAACCCAAGAAGATCTCGCCGAAATCCTTGCCGCCCAGGGAGAATGCTCCCCGGACTTCCGCAAGCAGAACGCCGACGTGTATGCCGGCATGGGCTGCCTCGAACAGGGCAAGCTCGTCATGGGCAAGATCAGCCAGGTGAACGACCAGGAAGTCCTCATCGACGTGAACTACAAGAGCGAAGGTGTTATCGACCGCGCTGAGTTCAAGGACTCCGACTCCCTCGAAATCGGTTCCGAAATCGAAGTGTTTGTCGAAAAGCTCGAAGATGAAGACGGCCGTCTCATCCTTTCGAAGCAGAAGGCCGACTTCGTGCGCGTGTGGGATCGCATCCACGCGGCATTCGAAAACAACGAAGTCGTGCGCGGCACGCTCACGAAGCGTATCAAGGGCGGTGTGGTTGTCGACTTGTTCGGCATCGACGCCTTCCTCCCGGGTTCCCAGATCGACCTCCGTCAGATCCCGGACATCAACGCTCTCATCGGCCAGGAATTCGACCTCAAGGTTATCAAGGTCAACAAGGCCCGTCGCAACATCGTCGTGTCTCGCCGCGTCGTTCTCGAAGAAGAACGCAACAAGCAGCGTGGCGACGTTCTCGAAACTCTCGAGAAGGGCCAGGTCCGCAAGGGTATCGTCAAGAACATCACCGACTTCGGTGCCTTCATCGATCTCGGCGGCGTGGACGGTCTCCTCCACATCACCGACATGAGCTACAAGCGCATCAACCACCCGACCGAAATGGTCCAGCTCGGCCAGGAAGTCGAAGTCATGGTGCTCGACTTCAACGACAAGAAGGAACGCATCTCTCTCGGCATGAAGCAGCTCAAGCCGCATCCGTGGAAGGACATCGCCGAACGCTACCCCGAAGGCGCTATCGTCAAGGGCAAGGTCGTTTCCATCACCGATTACGGTGCATTCGTCGAACTGGATTCTGGCGTCGAAGGCCTCATCCACGTTTCCGAAATGTCCTGGACGCAGCATGGCAAGCACCCCTCCAAGATCCTCTCCGTGGGTCAGGAAGTGGAAGCCGTCGTGCTCAAGGTTGAAGAAGATGCAGAACGCATCTCTCTCGGCATGAAGCAGCTCGAAAGCGATCCGTGGGATTCCATCGAGACTGAACTTCCGCCGGGTGCCCGCGTGGTTGGCGAAATCCGCAACATCGCTTCCTTCGGCGCCTTCGTCGAAATCAAGGAAGGTGTGGATGGCCTCATTCACGTGTCCGACATGTCCTGGACCAAGAAGATCACTCACCCGAACGAAATGGTCAAGAAGGGCGACAAGGTCGAATGCGTCGTGCTCGCTGTCGATAAGGAAAAGCGCCGCATTTCTCTGTCCATGAAGCACCTCACCGAAGACCCGTGGGATTCTATCGAAACCACGTTCCCGGTGGATTCCGAAGTGAAGGGCAAGATTGTCCGTATGCTCGACCGCGGCGTCGTGGTTGAACTCAACGACGGTATCGAAGGCTTCATCCCGGTCTCCAAGCTCACTGCTGAATACATCAAGGTTCCGGCCGATGCATTCAAGGTTGGCGACGAAGTCCCGGCTGTCGTGACCGAAATCGACCAGAACAACCGCAAGATCTACCTCTCTGTGGTGGACTACTTCAAGAACCGCGAATCCGCAGAACTCAAGGCTTGGATGGATTCCCACAAGCCGGGTGAATCGGGTACGACGATTGGCGAAGCTGCCGCCCCGAAGAAGAAGGCTACCAAGAAGAAGGCTGAAAAGCCGGCCGAAGACGCCGCTGCTGAAGAAGCCAAGTAAGGTGCCGTTGCAAACCCCATAAGGGGAACAACAATCGCTTGCGACATTAAAAGTCCCGTGGGTAAAACCACGGGATTTTTTTTATTATGAATTTTAATAATAAGTTATTGTTGTTTGTATAAATTATTACATTTGGTAGTATAGAATAAACAAGCAATTCTGCTGTTTACAAAAAAGGAGAACACGATGATCGGGAATAGCAAGCGATGCTGGGGAATTTTCGCAGCAGGAATTGTCACATCCATGGTTTGTCTTACTGCCTGCAATGACACCATTACAGAATCAAAAGGCGTAGAGTCTGTCGCTACTTTCGAGAAGCTCGGTGACTGCACCAAGGACAAAGACGGCGAAATGATGTTCGTTGCGGATTCCGCAATGCTCTATTATTGCTACGAAGAAGAATGGGTGAGAGTGAAGGGCCTTGACGGCGAAAAAGGCGAAAAAGGTGAAAAGGGCGATAAAGGCGACGATGGCGCCAAGGGCGCAAAGGGCGATGATGGCGACAAGGGCGACGATGGAAGCAAAGGCGACGACGGTGCTGATGGCAAGTCGGCCTACGAACTGGCCGTTGCCGCCGGATTCACCGGAACGGAAGAAGAATGGCTCGCTTCGCTGAAGGGTGAAAAGGGCGAAAAGGGCGATGACGGCAGCGGTTGCGCCGTTGCTAAAACCTGGAATGGGGTCAAGTTCGTATGCAGCGGAGACACACTCGAAGTTTCTCTCCAGGATGAACAGGAATATCCTCTTTGCGGCGGCATTCCCTTTAATCCCTCGACTAGCTTCTGCGATGTGCGCGACAGTTCGCTGTATTACTATGTTACCATCGGTAACAAGAAGTGGATGGCCGAAGACCTCAGGTACATCGATAGCGTCCAGACCCCCAGCCTGCAGAACAATTTCTGGTGCAAGGACAGCTGTGAAACGGGTGGCCGCTATTACAAATGGGCGGCAGCCATCGATTCCATTTACACTTACGAGAACAGCGATATCAACTGCCATGATTCGGTCGACTGCAATCTCCCCGAAACGCTGAGAGGCATTTGCCCCAGAGGCTGGCACCTGCCGACAATCGAAGAATGGGAAGGCTTGTTCATCCTTATTGGCGGCCTCGAAAATGCATCGTGGGTTCTCAGGGAAAGAATGGAATGCTACGGACAGTGGTACGACCATGGAGGCATTCCCGGCCTGAACTCGTTTGATTTTACCGCAGATCTTGGCGGTCACATGGAATACATGGATTACTACGGTTACGAGCATGTCCAGAACTACGGTGGCATTGCAGAATACTGGACCGCATCGACTCCGTTCCAGGAGGCCGACAAGGGTTACGGCGTCCAGTTCTCGTGCGAAAGGAAAGACGCCGTCTTCACAAAATACAAGAAGGATATTGCGCTTCCGATTCGTTGCGCTAGAAATTAGCCGCTAGCTTGCAAGAAATATTTCCCTGAAAGGGCCGGCCATGCCGGCCTTTTTCTATCTTGCATTATATGGAACTAGCCGGAAAGAAGATCCTCCTTGGCGTTTCGGGCGGAATCGCCGCCTACAAGAGCTGCGAACTTTTGCGCCTGTTGCAGAAGAAGGGCGCCGAGGTGCGCGTGTGCATGACGGAGGCCGCGACGGAGTTCGTGGCGCCGCTTACGTTCGCAAGCCTCAGCAAGTGCCCCGTCTACCTCAAGAGCGGAGCCGTCGAGGCGCGCCCCTTCCAGCATATCGATTTTCCTCGCTGGGCCGACCTCTATCTGGTTGTTCCCGCTACTGCAAATGTCATCGGCAAGTTCGCCTGCGGTATTGCTGATGACCCGGTGAGCCTCTGCTTCATGAGTTGCACGTGCCCGCGCGTGATTGCGCCCGCGATGAACGTCGCGATGTACAACAGCCCCGCCGTAAAGCGCAACCTCGAAATCCTGCGTGGCTTCGAAGACACGACCGTACTCGAATCTCCGGCTGGTGAACTCGCCTGCGGCGAAGTCGGGCAAGGCCGCCTGATGGAACCGGCAGAAATCGTGAAGTGGCTTGAAGGCGCGGCGTTTTGTCATCCCCGCGAAGGCGATAGGGGCCAAAGCAATCCGCCCGCATTCCCTGTCGCACAGGACGTCCAGCCCACGCAAGACAAAACGCTCCCCGGCCATGGCAAGAAGCTGCTCTTGACGGCCGGTCGCACCGAAGAAGCGATTGATCCGGTCCGCTACATCTCTAACCGCAGCAGCGGAAAGACCGCGGTTGCGCTCGCCTCGGTATTCTATGCGAACGGCTTCGAGGTCGAAGTTGTCGCGGGCCCGATGGAGGCGGCGTTTCCGGGCGGCGTCGCGGTTACCCGCGTGAAAAGCGCCCGGGAGATGCACGACGCCGTGATGGCACGGCTCGCCGAGGCGGACGCCGTCGTGCATTGCGCGGCGGTAGCGGACTACCGCCCCGCCCACGCCGCCGACGAGAAAATCAAGGACAGCCGTAGCCAACTCACCATCGAGCTTGTGCCGAATCCGAACATCTTGCGCGACTGCACCGCGGCCCGCGCTGGAGCCAAGATGTCCCGGCACCAGGTCATCGTCGGCTTCGCGCTCGAGACGGACCACTTCGAAGAACATGCGGCAGAGAAACTCAAAAAGAGCGGTGCCGATGCGCTCCTTCTCAATGCGCCGGTCGCCTCCGACTCCGGCTTCGGTCTCGACCGAGTGCGCTTCGCCCTAGTGGTTCCGGGTGCCGACGTGCCGCCGATGAAGATGGGGGGCAAGGTGGACCTCGCCGAAACAATCTTGAACTTTTGCCTGGAGCGCCTGAATGCCTGAAGAATATGACATGAGCGAATTGCGCAACTACTTGCGCGGTCAAATCGACATGGGCGATTCCGAAGTTTTTTTGGATGAACCCTGGTCTCTGAATGCGAAGAAGCCGCGTGCGGTTCCGCAGCCGCGGCCTGTTGTCACACCGCAAGCGGTCGCATCCCGCAGTGCTGTTGCCCAAGAAGTTCCCCCTGCACCCGTGCGAACGCAGGAACCCCTGTCCGTGGGCCCCGCGATGGCGGCTCCGTCTGCCCGCCCCGTCATGAGGAAGGCTGCGTCGGCTTTCGAAGCGGCGGAATCCCTGGATGCCTTCTACGACTCTATCCAGAACGAAGCCGTCTATGCGAAAGTCGGGGACATTGTCCGCTATGCGGGCCCTGCGAATCCGAAACTTCTTCTGTTGATGCCGAATCCGCTTCCGGACTCGGGTGATTTTTTCTCGTCGGAACCGGGAGCCATGCTCGTGAGGCTCTTTGCGAACCTGAACGTTGCCGAAAACGAAATCGGGGTCACCTACTTCTACAAGGGCCATGCCGCAAGGAACATTCCCGCCCTGCTCGAAACGGCGCTCCGCAAAATGCTTGCGAAGGAACTCTCCTTTATCGCCCCGCAGGTGATGGTCTCCTTCGGCGAACCGCTGTTCCACCAGCTCTTCGGCAAGGGCAAGGTCTTTAACGACCTGGCCGGAACCGACCTTGATTTTTCGGGCGTAAAGACATGTTCGCTTGTGGACGCGGTCGCCATGTCGCAGGACAAGCAGCTAAAATGGCTCACCTGGAAGGTCCATATCCCGAAGTGCACATACTTCAAGGCCTGACGGAGTGCTGGTCGATTTATAAAAATTATATTTCCGATGTATTGCTATGTCTGAATTTGTAAACGAAGGTGGAAGTTTCGAAGGTCGCCAGGTCCCCATGGACGGCGAGGCCGAACGTTATTTGCTGGGTGGAATCCTGCGCGATCCGAATGTCATGACTCCGGTCATCGATGTTGTTTCGGACGATGACTTTTTCTACCTGGAACGCCATCAGCTGATATGGAGGGCGATGCGGCAACTCTATAGCGCCGGAACCCCCATTGACATGCTTACCCTCCCTGCCGAACTCGAGAAAATGGGCAGGTTGCAGCAGTCGGGCGGCCGCGAATATATCTTTGAACTCATGGAGAGCGTCGCTTCCTCGGCGAATGTGGAGTGGAACCTGGAGCATCTGCGCGACAAGTTTGTGCTCCGCAAGCTTATCCGCATGTCGTCCGATACCATCAAGAAGGCCATGGACGTCTCTTCCGCTCCCGACGAGGTGCTCCAATCGGCGGAACGTGCCGTTTTCGCGATTGCCGAGAAACAGGTGAAGAACTCGCTTCGCCCGATTGAAAATTTTGTGACCCCGCTGCTCGACCGCCTGAACAACAGGAAGGACGGCATTACGGGAATCCCCACGGGACTCACCGAACTGGACGAACTTACGAACGGTCTGCAGAATTCCGACCTCATCATTCTCGCGGCCCGTCCGGGTGTCGGCAAGACGTCGTTCGCCCTGACGATTGCGGCGAATGCGGCCATCGACTTCAACAAGCATGTGGCGTTCTTCAGCCTCGAAATGGATGGCGTGCAGCTCGCCCAGCGTTTGCTCTGCTCCCGCGCTCAGGTGGACCAGTCCAAGCTGCGTAACGGAAAGCTCAACCGCGACGAGATGAACAAGCTCATCGCACATGTCGCGCCGATTAACCAGTCTCCGCTGTTCGTGGACGACAATGCGGACCTGGGCATCATGGAACTCATGAGCAAGGCGCGCGACCTCAAGCGCCAGGGCAAGCTCGACCTCCTCTTGATTGACTACCTCCAGCTGATGAAGACGGGTAAGGAAGAGAACCGCGCCGTCGCTATCGGTGCTATTTCGCGCGGCCTCAAGATTCTGGCCAAGGAACTCCACATCCCGGTCATCGCGCTTGCTCAGCTGAGCCGTAAGGTCGAAGAAAAGGGCCGCGAGCGTCCGCAGCTCTCCGACCTCCGCGAATCGGGTTCTATCGAACAGGACGCCGACATGGTCTGGTTCGTGGAACGCCCCTACGTGCGCACCCACAAGGACGACGACAAGTACAAGGCGGAACTCATCGTTGCAAAACACCGTAACGGTTCCGTGAAGGATATCCCCCTCGCGTTCGTTCCCGAATACACGACCTTCTACGATGCGACCGCGGACGACGGCGGTTCGGATGACGGTGGCGATTACCAGTTCGGCGGCGACGACCAGGGCGGCGGCTACAGCTTTGGGGAGTTCTAGCGATGACTGTTTTGCTCAAGCCCATAGCGTGGATTGGACGTGTCATCGTGGATGGCATTTCGAGCATCGGCGAGGTGCTCTGTATACTGCTCTTGACGCTCAAGCAGATGCCGCACGTGTTCAAGAACCCCGACCTCATCGTGAAGCAGATGATATCCATCGGCGTGTCCTCGCTTCCGCTCCTGTTCGTGACGTCCATATTCACGGGCATGGTGGCGACCGTCTGTGCCGAGTTCGAATTCCAGAACCTCGTGGCGGACAAGTTTGTCGGTACGGCTGCCTGCAAGATGGTGCTTATCGAGCTTGGCCCCTTGCTTACGGCTATCGTGCTTTCGGGCCGCGTCGGCAGTGCGGTCGCAGCCGAACTCGGGAGCATGAAGGAGAAGGAAGAACTCGCTGCCTATACTGTGCTCGGTCTCGAACCCTACCGCTATCTTGCACTCCCGCGCTTTGTCGCCTTCATGACGATGATTCCCTGCCTCACCGCGATTTCGAATGCTCTCGCGCTTATCGGTGGCTGGATCGTGTGCGTGCTTGGCCTAGATATTACTACGTACACTTACACTACCGGCATGCAGTACCTGTTCGAATCCATGGACTTGTGGTCGGGCATGATCAAGTCCCTCGTGTTCGGCGTGCTGATTTTCGTGCTCGGCTACTACCACGGGATTAACGCCCAGGCGGGTGCCCGTGGCGTGGGACTTGCGACCATGAACGTCGTGGTTTCGAGCTGCCTCATGATTTTGATTTCTGACTTTATACTTGACGCTATCATGTTCTTCTAGTTCCAGGTGAAATTATGCCAAACGTAAAGATTGACCCGAACGATATCGCCATCCGCCTGAAGGGTCTCAAGAAGTCCTTCGGTCCGCAGACCGTCCTCGAAGATGTGAACCTCGACATCCGCCGTGGAGAGACCATGGTTATCATCGGCAAGTCCGGCGGTGGCAAGTCCGTGATTTTGAAGCACATGATCGGCCTGTTGCAGCCGGATGGTGGCGAAGTGTCCGTCGATGGCGTGACCATCAGTACCCCGAAGTTTTTCGACACGCATACCATCCGCCGCAAGATGGGCATGCTGTTCCAGATGGGCGCGCTGTTCGATTCCATGAACACCGGCGAGAACATCGCGTTCGCCCTCCGCGAACACCATCCGGAACTCTCCGAGAAGCAGATCCAGGACGTGGTGACCGAGAAACTCCAGATGATCAACCTCGTCCCCGAGTTCCGTACCAAGATGCCGAGCGAACTTTCGGGCGGTATGCGCAAGCGTGTGGCCCTTGCCCGCGCGATTGCCCTGAACCCCGAAATCCTCCTTTACGATGAACCGACGACCGGCCTTGACCCCATCACGAGCGACGTGATTAACGACCTCATCCTCGACATGCAGAGCAAGCTCGGCGTGACCTCGGTGGTGGTGACCCACGACATGGTGAGCGCCTTTAAGGTGGCCGACCGCATCGCGATGCTCTTGAACGGGCGCATCATCGAGGTGGGCACGGTGGACGAAATCAAGAACACGAGCAACCCTTACGTGCACCAGTTCATCACCGGGCAACGCAAGATTTCGGTCGAAGAATAGGGCGAGGAGCGTTTTTTTAGCCTAAAATGCCGTTTTTTTTGTGTTTTCCTTCACGAAAAATTGTTTTTTGTGTCCGTTTTTGCAAAGATTTATGTAAATTTCTCTAGAAGAGGTTTTTATATGAACAAGAAACTTTTGATAGGTCTTTCCTCTATCGGCATGGCTGCCGGTTTTTGGGCCTGCGGTAGCGGTTCGATTGAACCCATGGCCGACGATACGGATGTCTTCGTCGAGGCCATGCTGAACAATTTGGATTTTAGCACCCAGATTAACGATGCCATGAGCAAGTGCAACGAGGATATCGTTTGCATGAACGAGATGGCCAAGGCTGCCCATGGCGTTGTCGAACTTTCGTCGGAATCTACGCTTCCGGAATCGTCCGCAGATGGACAGCCGGTCGTTAGCTCCAGCTCTGAATCGTTCTTCAAGTTCTCCTCGATTGGCGATGTTGGTCGCCTGTCCAGTTCTTCCGATGCGGGAACCGTAGTGAGCAGCTCCAGCGAACAGGTCATAATAACGGGTATGGGTCGCTGCTACCCGCTATCCGAAACGATTGAATCGAACGGCCAGGCTCAGTGGAAGGTGGAGTGGAACTCCAACTATGGCATAAGGGATGTTGCGGCTGCAACGTATAGCTGGATTTTTGGCATGGATGCGACGCCCGACAACAATACAGCGGCGAGCCCGAAGGTCTCTTACTCGAAGTCCGGTCCGAAGTCCGCTTCTGTTGATGTCGTTATCGGCGGCCAGAAGGGGCACATCGACTGCGACAAGACTGTGAACGTGAACGGAGCCCCGATTACGGGATGTGTATGCTCTACGGCCGCCACTTCGGTTGACTTTACTGCGACTCCCGATGTAGTCTGGACGGTGGACGGGTGCAAGTCGCAGGGACAAACGACGTTCTTCTATTCATGGGAGGGTGGCGCTGCCGGTGCAGAAGCCAGCTTTACCAAGACATTCACGGCTGCGCAGGCTGGATATGCCCCGAAGCTCAAGGTTAGCCATGCGGATAACTCGATACAGGAATTTCAGTGTCCGGCAGTGAAAACGACCGATGGCCCGGAATACACGTTTAAAGTTAGTCAGGATAAGCTTGATATTCCGGCAGGAACACATTCGGTGACTACGAGAGGAGATGCCTCTGTCACTCAGTGCTATTTTAGTTGCAATGCGCAGGGTGATATATCTGTAAAATTAAGCACTGGAGAATCGATGACAGGAAGTTACTATGCGGGAGGCCCTGTTTCAGCGGATGCTTGTAAGGGTACATTTGAGTTGACTTTAAGTGCTGCTGCAACCTGCACAATACAGTGGAATTAAAAGAGATATCAAACGTTAATGCGAATATTAAAGAAGCTCCCCGTCGGGAGCTTCTTTTATAAGTAGAAAGGTGGGATCCTGTTACAGGAACCAGTATCCGATGCCGGCTTTGAATGTCATCTGCTTGCCGCCGTCCATGGAATCTATCAGGTCGTTCTTTAGGGGGTCGATGTCGGGGTAGACGTCGGTAAGCCCGAGGACGAGCCCTGCGTCAATGGAGAGGCGTTCCATCACGAAGCCGCCGACTCCAAAGGCGATGCCGAACCCGAATGCGGCCTGGTCGACCTCTTCCTTGTACTTGAAGTCGGTTTTGCCGAGGCCGCCGCCCAGGGATATGTCGTTTTGTTCGAGCGAGACTTCGCTGCTCAGGTTCAGCGAAAGCTGCACGCCGGCGGCGACATAGAAGCGTTCCTTGACGAGGGCTCGCATCATGAGGGGGATTTCGAGGTCCATCTGCTTGAACTTGTGGTCACAACCTTCCTCGTCCATGGAAAGTTGCGCATAGTGGAAGTTGATTTCTGGCGTGAATTGCAGGATGCTTGCCATGGGAATCCTGCCGCGGAGGCCTATATCGAACCCGATTCCGGAAGGAGCCTCGGCATCGTCTCCCAGGTACCAGTCCTGCGGAAGCCCGATGAGGTAGCTGTAGTTGAAGTCGGCATGCGCGCCGATGCCGGGTTTGCCGTTGATGCCGCCCTGGGCGTTGGGGGTGGCGCCGTCCTGTGCAAGCGCGATGGACGATGCGATTGCGCCTGCGGCGATGATTCTGGAAATCTTCATATTTCCTCCTTGTATGGGTGAAATATAGGAAATTTGCCTGTGGATTTATTGTCCATGAAACATGCTTTTGAATGTGAGCGGAATCACCGTATTGAAAGTAGTTTTGTATCAGGTGAAACTCTAACGGAGTGTTTGGTATGAAACATACTTTATGGACAAGCGTGTCCTTCGGTGTTGCAATGGCTCTCTCTGCCGTTGCGGCGAATGCATTCACCCTTACGGGTACGGTGAACGACGAAAGCGGCAAGGCCGTTCAGGATGCTGACGTTTCTCTCCTGAAAAACAAGCTCGATACGAAGACCGATGCGGACGGGAAATTCTCGTTCAACCATGAGATTTCGGCCTTGGCTTCGTCCGGTTCGGCCGGGTATCTTTCTGTAAGCGGCGGCATCCTCTCGTTCTCGCAGAGTTCGAACGCTCCGGTGCAGGTGCAGATTTTCGACATGGTTGGCAACCGCCTGCTAAACGAGACGCTGTACGGTACGGGCACGGTAGATATGAAGGCTTCCGTGAAGGCCCAGGGCACGTATTTCGCCCGCGTCCGCGTGGGGAGCGCCCAGCAGAATTTCAAGTTTACTGCGGACGGTAGCTTCAACGCCTCGTTTGGCGACCGCTCGCCTGCGAAGGCCCTGCTCAAGCTGGACAACTCCGATATGTTGCGCATCGTCAAGGACGGTTTCGACACGCTGAGCGTGAGACTCTCCAATCTCGATACAAACGTCACGCTCACGCTCAAGAAGAAGGCCGCTCAGCCGCAGTACGCCTACGGTTGGGGCCTCAAGAACGATCCGGTGCCTACGCGTGGTTGCGGCAAGACCTGGAACCGCGTGAAGTCCGGCAGCTACGAATTCCAGTGGAGCAAGGGCAAGCGTACCATCCGCATCGATATTCCCGACAATTACGACAACAAGAAACCGTACAAGCTCATCTTCGGCATGCACTGCATGGGCGGCTGGGCCGGCGGTGTGCAGCAGGAAGGCTACTATGGCCTCAAGCCGCTCGATACCCAGAAGACGGCAATCTTTGTCGCTCCCGAAGGCAACGGAAACCAGGCCCCGTGGGGCCAGGATGACTACCTCCTGTTCGATGAACTCCTGGCCGATTTGCAGAGCAACCTCTGCATCGACTCTAGCCGAGTGTTCTCTACTGGCTTCAGCTACGGCTCCATGTTCTCTAACGGTCTTTCCTGGAACCATCAGGATGTGCTCCGCGCAGTTGCCGTGTACGAGACTGCCGAACGAAACATTTGGCTTCCGCAGCGCCAGAACAAGGGCATTGGCTGGATGGGCGTGCTCGGCCTCGATGATAACCTCTGCACTCCCGAAATGGGCCGTGCTGCCCGCGATATCATCTTGACGCTCAACTCCGAGAATGGCAAGGCGAAGAATGAACAGGCCCAGGAAGCCCAGCGCAATGCGGCCCACAAGTGTTACGATTATACGACCGTTGAAGAACGCTTCCCTGTCCGCTGGTGCACGCAGTCCGGCGGCCACATCTGGGACCACAAGGATCCGGGCCAGCAGAAGTCCTGGGTTCCCGAGACCACCTGGGATTTCTTCAGCAAGTTCTAAAAAATATCCACACATCCAAAACACCTTCCTGGCTTTGCGGCCGGGAAGGTTTTTTCTAAATTTGGGCGCATGGAATTCAAGCGTTTTGAGGCCCTGATCGAGATGTTTCCGCAGGTGCAAATCTTTAGCACCGAGGGCGAGGACCTTGACCGGGTCATTACCCACTTTTTGAACCAGCGGAAGAATGTCTCCACGATGTCGGAAGCGATGCAGCGGAAAATCCAGCACGCGCTCGCTCCGTTTTTTCAGCAGCGATTCATCAGCCTGCACGACGAGGAAGCCCCGCTGGTGCGTCACCTGTTGCTGAAGAAAAAGTTCTTCTTGCAGACGGACCGCTACATCGACGACATGGCCTGGCCGGAGACGGACCCGGACAAGCTGGGCGAGGCCTTGAAGATTGCAGACCTATCCGAGGAAATTCTCGACCGCAAACTGCTTAGCCTCTCGAACGGCGAACTGCGCCGCGTGCTGCTTGCCCGCATGTGGATGGAAAACCCGGAATGGGTCTACTTTAATGATTTGTTTGGCGGGCTTGACCCGGAATACCGCAGGCACCTTGCCGCAAGCGTGGTGGAACTCTGCAAGCGCCCGGATCTGAAAGTCGCCGTGCGCCTTGCCCGCGAAGACGAGCTGCTCCCGGAAATCCCTGCGTTCGTTTATGCGGGAAAGACCTTTACGCAATATGAAGGCAAGCTGCCTTCCGAAGTCGCGAAGCCGAAGTTCTCGAAGGCCGAACTGAAGGACTACGAGATTGTTGAGCTTAGACGAAAGACGATAGACGAAAGACGAAAGAGTGAGAATGCCGCTTTTCCTGATGACGCGGTGGGCGAAATCCTCTTTGACCTGAAGAATGTCAATGTGCAGTTCGGCGACACGACGGTGCTCAAGAACCTGAACTGGACGGTGCGCAAGGGCGAACATTGGGCGGTGATGGGCGAGAACGGTGCCGGCAAGAGCACGCTCCTCGGGATGCTCACCGCAGATCACCCGCAAATCTACAAGAACGATATTACTTTGTTAGGAGAACGACCGGGCCGTGGACTGAACATCTGGGACCACAAGGCGAAACTCGGATTCTTCTCGCCGGAGCTCGCGCTCCAGTACCGCGAGGACCTGAACTTGCAGGAAGTCCTGTGCACGGGCTTTACCGCGAACCTCTGCAAGGCGGAGAATACCACCTGGGAAGAACGCGCGAAGGCGAAGGAGTGGCTTACGTACCTGGGCTTCGACGACGTGGAGGCGCGCTACCGCAACCTCTCTCCCATCGACAAGCGCGTAATCCTCATGGCACGTGCGGCAATCCGCCCGCCCGAGGTTCTGCTGCTCGACGAACCCACGCAGGGGCTCAAGGGCGAGTACCGCGAAAAGATTTTTAACTTGTTGCAACTGCTTTCGAAGGAGACGACCATCATATTGGTGAGCCACTACGAAGAGGAATGGCCCCCCTGCATGACGCACCTCCTCCGCATGCCCAAATTCTCGGGGTGATTATGCAATTGAGCGAACAGACTATCTTGAAGGCCTTGCAGGCAGTCCAGGATCCGGACTTGCACAAGAATATCGTGGAACTGGGCTTTGTCCAGAACCTGAAAATCGAAGGCGGTCACGTGAGCTTCGACCTTCGGCTCACGACGCCCGCATGCCCCATCCGCGACAGGTTCAAGGACCAGTGCATCGCCATCGTAAAAAGCCTTGGTGCAAGCGAGGTAAATGTGACGTTTACCGCGCAGGGCCGCGCGGGCGAAGGCAATACGGCAGCACAGGCCCCGAAGGTGTCCTACATCAATGAAGTCGCACACGTGGTCGCGGTAGCGAGCGGAAAGGGCGGCGTCGGCAAGTCTACGGTGACGGCGAACCTAGCGATGGCATTGAGCCTCTCGGGTGCCCGCGTGGGTATCCTCGACGCCGATATCTACGGCCCCTCCATGGGCCTCATGTTCGGCATCGACCGCGCTCCCGAGGTTTTTGACGACAACACGATTGCGCCTGTCGAGGCGAAGGGCGGCATCAGTATCGTCAGCATGTGTATGTTCGCCGATAGCGACAAGGCGACCATCTGGCGCGGCCCGATGGTCTCGCAGATGATCCAGCATTTTATCCACCACGTGCGGTGGGGCAAGCTCGACTACCTGCTGGTGGACTTTCCTCCCGGAACGGGAGACATCCAGCTCACCCTCACGCAGAACTGCCCGATGGCGGGAGCGGTCGTTGTGACCACGCCGCAGGAGGTGGCGCTCGCAGACTGCCGCAAGGGGCTCGCCATGTTCGACAGCGTGGGCGTTCCTGTGGTGGGCGTCGTCGAGAACATGAGCTACTTTATCTGCGACCAGTGCGGCAAGCACCACAACATCTTCCGCGAAGGCGGTGGCGAACGCATCGCGAAAAGCTGGGGCGTGCCGCTCATCGCGAAGGTGCCGCTTGAACCTGCAGTGGCGGGTTGTGGCGACGAGGGAACTCCGGCCGTGCTCCGGTACCCGAACTCCGAATCGGCGAAGGCTTTTATGCAGGCGGCCGATGCGACTGTCCGGGCGCTCTCGGTTTTTGAATCCGAAGGCGACGGCGTTCTCAAGACTTTCAATTTCGAATTCGCGGAACTTCCGGAGGAGGACGTATGATTCAGCCCAAGAAGATTTTCAGGACAAAGGACGGCAGGCTCGGGTTCGAGTGGAACGATAGTTCACGTGGAGCATGTTCCATACGCGAACTTCGCCTCGCATGCCCCTGTGCGCTCTGTGTCGACGAGCATACCGGCGAAAAACTGCTTGACGAATCCACCGTTTCTGCCGATATAAAATTGGTAAAGGTCCAATCCATCGGTCGCTATGCGGCGGGACTGACCTTTAGCGATGGTCACAACTCGGGAATTTACCCTTACGACAAGTTAAAAGAATTGACGAAAAACGCGTAAAAAACCATATTTGTTTGACCGAAAGGTTATGGAAGATGGATAGATAGGTGTAAAGGTTATGAGTGATTTTAACGAAGCGCTTTATTTTCGCGATTTGAATCGTTATCCGACGCTCTCCCCGCAGGAGGAGATGGCGCTCTTGACGATTATCAGGTCGGACGAGAGTGAAGAAATCCGCAAGTCCGCACTGCAGCGGTTGATTCGCGGTAACCTCCGCTTCGTGGTCAGCGTCGCCCGCAAGTACCAGGGCCGCGGCCTCGCCCTCCTCGACCTCATCAACGAGGGCAACCTCGGACTATTCAAGGCGGCAAAGCGCTTCGACATGGATAAGGACGTGAAGTTCATCTCCTATGCCGTGTGGTGGATCCGCCAGTCCATCCAGAAGGCCTTGTTTGAACAGGTGGGCGCCGTCCGTATTCCGCCCAACAAGCTTGCTCTTGTGAACCGCTTCAAGCGCGCGCTGATGCTCAATGGCGGCGACTACGACAAGACGATTTCCATGGAAGAATTCGCCCCGTTCGAAAAGGACATCGTCGAGGTGATGGAAAAGATTGTCGATATTTCCCTGGATGCGCCTATCGGTGACGATGTCGGCGGAAGCGGAGCCGATTCCGTGAGCACGCTCATGGATGTGCTTGGTTCCGACGGCAACCAGGACGACGACATGGAGAAGGAAGAACGCAAGAAGCTCATCCAGGAAACGCTTGCTTCGCTCCCGCGCCGTGAAGAGGAAATCCTCCGCATGTTCTATGGACTTGACACCGTGGAAGACACGACGCTCAAGGATATCGGCGAAGACCTGCGCCTTTCCCGTGAACGCGTCCGTCAAATCAAGAACAAGACCTTGCGCCGCCTGCAGCGTAGCAAGGAACATAAAGAAAAACTTGTCGATTTCCTGGAGCTTTAATGTCTCGATCATCGTCGGCGGCTCGTAAGGCCGCATATTGGTTTCTGGCTGTATGCTGCGGAGCCCTCCTTGCTTTTGGCGGCTTCAGGCTCTATGAAGAATTCGGCCCTTCCAAGATTTCGGTCGATGGAGTCCCGTTCGGGGTCCCTGCGGGAACTACGGTAGTCCGTGGCGACACTCCCGACATGAACAAGCAGCTCGAACAGCTTCCCCTGCAGACCCAGACCGAAGTCCGTCGCGCTTTTGAACTTTCCCGTTCCGGTTCCAGCCGTCCCGCCTACGAGATTCTCGATGCGGTGGTCCTCCTGTTCCCGAGCCTGATGCCTGCTGTGTGGGGCGAAGTTAATACTTTGTTCGAAATGGATTCCCTCACGGAACAGGAAAGGGAACGCCTGAACCTGCTGGTGGCGCGCCTCCAGACGGCCTATCCCAATTCCGGCGTCGAGGCTTACCTCGAAAGCCGCAAGGCGTTCGCTGCAGGAAACTCCTCGCTTGCCATGCAGCTGGTCCGCGCTGCGGCAGAAAAGGCGCCTGCCCTTTACGAGGCGAGGCTCTGGTACGGGATGCTCCTGATGAACGAGGGACGCTATGCGCAGGCGGTCGCCGAGACGCGCACGGCCATCAGCCTTTCGGCGGGGAACTCCCCGCGCGCTTACGAGACTCTCGCTAAACTCTATCACGACCAGGGCATGCTCGACAGCTGTTCTGCCGTTGTGGAATATGCCCTTTCGCAGTATCCCGTAGATGCGGAACTGATGCTGCTCCAGGGATACCTCGCGGAATACCGCGGGCATTTCGATGCCGCCGACAAGATCTATCAGCGCATCCTCGCGTTCCGCCCCGAATTCAAGAAGGCTGCCGCCGCATCTGCCACGCTCGGTGAAAAGTCTCCTCCGGGACCGGGCTCCGCGGTGAACCTCACGCCCAGGGACCGTGCGCAGATGGCCATCGATATCCTGGAACCGCTGGTGGACCGCTATCCCGAAAACCTGCCGCTGCGCGAAGCTCTCGGCCTTGCCTTTCTCAAGGGCCGCGAATTTGAACGTGCCCGCATCCAGTTCCAGGAAATCATGGGGCGCGATGCGGAATATCCCGATATCCAGTTGCGCCTCCAGGAAGCGAACGTGACGAAGCCTGCGCCGGTCTCGGGTTCCGACGGCCTGGCCGCGAACTTGAACCGTGCACTCGACAGCATCAAGGGCTCGACGGCGCCGACAAAGGAACATGACTTCACGACGATGCTTGGGCACTACCTTGTCCGCTACGGAGCGACTCCGGGTGAATTTTTCAAGAAGTACGCCATCAGCAATTTTCGCCCCATCAAGACGAACGTGTGGCAGGAGACTTTCTACGAGGCGCCCTACCGTCATACCTATACGGTGGTGTTCGATTCGCTCAACCATTTCCGCAAGGTCCATGTGACGGTTTTTGATTCCTCTTCTTCTTCGAACCATATCGGGCTTGCCCCCGAAATCTACACGCGGCTCCTGAAGCAGAACTCTCGTATATCGGGAATCGGCAGCAGCACGGGCGAGACGGTCTGCAGCGACAGCGTCGTTATCGATGCCGCCGTGTGGGAGACGCAGGATAACTTCGAAATCCTTGCCCGGTTCGTGGGGGTGCAGGCTGAAGTGCGCATGGTCCGTTTCGACAAGTCCGCGCTTCCGCCGGGGCTCAAGCTCTGCGACTATATTCCCTACCTGAAGGAATTCTAGAACTTTGCCGAAAATTGGCCACGTTGCCGGATAACGGCGGTGGCTAATTTTGTATTTTTACACATATGTTGCGCATCCGCTATATCGTGCTCGTTTTTGCCGCCTTTCTGTTCGAGGGCTGCACGTGTTGCGCATACCTGAACCACATGTTTAACGCGGAACGCCTGTACGACGAGGCGACCGAGATGCGGACGGCGCGTCTGGATAGCGTGCCCGATGCGGAAGCGTCTTCGCCGTCTAGCGAAGAACGCCAGAAATACGACAAGGTCATCGAGAAGGGCTCCCGCGTCCTCGAACGTTTTCCCAAGAACAAGAAGCGCACTGCCGAAGCCGTGTTCCTTATCGGGGAATCCTTCCGTCACAAGGGCGAATGGGGCAAGGCGATAATCAAGTACGACGAGTTTGAACGCTATTTCGCCGACCACGATTCCATGCGCACGGTGGAATACCAGCGTGCCTACTGCCTTTACAAGAACCAGGAATACAACATCAGCCGGTTTGCCCTGGAACCTGTCATTGCAAGCAAGGACCATCCTTACTATTTCCAGGGGCTGAACCTGCTTTCGCTTCTGGATGAGAAATCGGAACATCCGGACCAGGCCATTGCCGCCTTGGAAGCGGTGCTGGCCGATACGGCGGGGACGCCCTTCATGCGGGCGAAGGCGCACTTCCGGTTGGCGGGGCTCTACTACAAAAAGGAAAACTGGGACAAGGCGCGGGAACATTACAAGGCTCCCGAAATCGAACAGCTGACCGTGCGCGAAAGACAGACGGCGGGCGAACAGGCTGCGGAATGCCTCATCAACAAGAAGGAATACCTGAAGGGCGCCGACGAATACAAGGAACTCTACAAGAATCCGGAATATGAGGCGAAGAAGGGGGATTACCTGGTGCGTATCGGTGAGGCTACCTTGCTCGGCGACCGCTATCCCGACGCTTTTGTCATCTTCCAGAAGGTGAACACGGAATACCCGAAGTCGACGAATGCGGCCCGCAGCTACTTTAACCTCGGCGACTACGAGCAGACCAAGAAGCTCAATTACGAACAGGCGATGGTCTACTACGACAGCAGCTTTATCTCGAGGACGATTTCGGAATGGGGCAAGATGAGCCGCGAACGCCGCGATGCCCTGCGCAAGCTTGTCACGCTCAGGAACCAGAGCGATGACATGAAGCAGAAGGATTCGATTCCCAACATGGATCATTTCTTCGGCGTGGAGTTCGCGATTGCGGAACTGTTCCTGTTCAAGCTTTCCGAAGTGGACAGCGCGATTGCTAGGCTTACGGAAATTATCGAGACGACGGATGACTCGGTGAAGGTGTTGCGGGCGACTTACGCGCGGGCCTTTATCTACGACGAGTTCAAGGGTGACGAGGACAAGGCGGAAGAACTCTACAAGGAAGTTATCGAGAAGTTCCCGGGTACCGAGTACGCAAAGCAGGCGCAGGCGAACCTGGGCATGAAGGTGACCATCAAGACCCGCGACGACGAGGCCCGCGAAATCTACATGCGTGCAGAAAGCCTCTGGACGGTGGCGACGGAAATTCCTCTCGACCAGATGGAACTCGTGGATACGGCGTATGCGAATGCCTTTGCCGTATTCGACAGCCTCTACAACGAATATCCGGACACGGAATCGGGAATCCAGGCCCTCTACATGAAGGCCATCTACTATCGCATGAATCCGGAGCGCCTGGATAGTGCGGTGGCAATCTACAAGACACTTCGCGACAAGCACGGCCGCACCCCGTGGGGCCAGGAAGCGGCGAAGGTCCTGAATACGAGACTCAAGACGTCGGATTCCGACCTCGAACGCTTGCGCAAGCGTGTGAAGGAAAGTGTCGAGCACATAGAGCAGCTTTCGGCGCAGTATTACCAGAACCTTAGCAAGAAGCCCGAAGAAAAGCAGGCCGAGGTCAAGACCAAGGAAGACGAGGTGCTCGAGAATACGTACAACAGCATGTACGATTTCGAGTAGGGGAGGCCTGTGCGCGCGTTCCTGGCTTCGTTGGCGTGTGTCGCGGTCCTTATTTCGGGATGTGCGGCGGGCAATGCGAAAATCGCATCGCGCAAGGGCTACGTGCGTTTCCCCGAAAAGCATTACGCGTCTGGCGAAAAAGCCGAAATCGGTCTGAAGATTCGGGGGGAGGCGAGCTATTACGGCCCCGGATTCCATGGCAAGCAGACGGCGAGCGGAGAAATCTTCGACCAGGAAGACTATACCTGTGCGCACAAGAGCCTGCCCTTCGGTACAAAACTGAAGGTGGTGCGCGTCGACAACGGCAGCAACGTCGTGGTGCGCGTGAACGACCGGGGCCCGTACGTCGACGGCCGCATCCTCGACTTGAGTGTTGCCGCCGGGAAAAAGATAGGCCTTGACAAGGTCGGCCACGCCGAGGTGGTTGCGACCGTCGTGGAGTGACATTCCCGCCTCCGAAAACAAAAATCAGAAAAAAAATGAAGAATGTCATTATTTGACATTGCGGGATTCTATATTTTACTGCACAGAGAAGCACTTATGCGTTTGTGTGCTCCTCTTCGAAAAAAAAGAGGTAAAATATGGTTAAAAGAGTCAGTCCCTGGGATTCCGGTTTCTCGATGTTCAAGCGCCGCATTGGCGAACAGCTGCAACTGAACGGTTTTTCGGACGGCCTTGTCGATGATTCCGAACTGCTTTCGTTCTACCGCATGGGCGAAAGCGAAACCTACGTGCTTTCTGCACTCGGTTGCGCGGTTGGAATGTAGGGCCTTATTTAGCCTTGTAGCTGACGAAACGGATGTTCCCGCAGAAGTCCTTGTGGCTTCCGGTAAATTCGAGCCAGGGGTAGTTGTCGGCTTCCGCCTCGAGCATGGGGGCCTGTTCCGAACCGATTTCGAGGAAAATCGGGGCGCCCGCATTCAGCTTGCCTTCGGTCTGCTGGAGCATCTTGCGCACGAGCGTGAGGCCGTCGGGTCCGCCGTAGAGGGCGAGTTCCGGGTCGAACTTGTCTACTTCGGGCTGGAGTTTCCCCTTCTCGCTGTCGGGAATGTAGGGGAGGTTCGCGATGAGGCAGCTGATTTTAGGCAAGGTCGCTGAGCTTGCCGAAGCGCCGACAATCTTCGCCACGATGTCGCCCGTTACGGCGTCAAGCAGGTCGCCCTGCGCGAAGGTGAGGCTTGCGCCTTCGGTGCTTTCTCCGAGCCCGTTCGCTTCTGCATTTTCGCGGGCGAGTGCGAGCGCGTCTTCGGAAATGTCTGTCGCGAGGACCTTCGCACCCGGGATTTCCTTTGCACAGGAGATGGCGATGGCGCCCGTGCCCGTTCCCACTTCGACGACGAAGGGAGCAGAAACACCCTCGAGCGATTTCTTCGCCATGTCGACGAGTTCCTCGGTTTCCGGACGCGGGACCAGCGCACGCGTGTCGCACTTGATGATGTGCCCGCGGAAGCTCGTGTCGCCTATGATGTGCTGCAGCGGTTCGCGGTTCGCGCGGCGCGCTACCAGCGGGCGGAGCGTGTCGAGTTCGGCTGCGGTCAGGGGCTTCTCGAAGTTCAGGTACAGGTCCATGCGGTTTTTCATGCCGAGACCATGGCTGATGATGTATTCCGCATCCAGCCGCGCGTCGGGCACGCCCTTCTTTTCGAAGAAGACCTTCGTGCGATTGAGGATTTCAAGTACGGTCATTTGCGGCATTTTCTTGTTATGCCCGCGAAGGCGGACATCTCCTTTAAGCGGTGAACTTCCCGAGTTTCTCCTGCGCGTTGGCCATCTGGAGCCCGTTGATGATTTCATCCAGGTCGCCGGTGATGACCTTGTCCAGGTTGTACAGGGTAAGGCCGATGCGGTGGTCGGTCACGCGGTTCTGCGGGAAGTTGTAGGTGCGGATTTTCGCGCTGCGGTCGCCGGTGCCCACGAGGGCCTTGCGGCTGGCGGCTTCTTCTTGTTCCTTCTTTGCAATCACGGCGTCCAAAATTTTGGAACGCAGCATTTCCATGGCATGCAGGCGGTTCTGCAACTGGCTACGTTCGGTCTGGCAGCTCACCACCACGCCTGTCGGAATGTGGGTGAGTCGCACGGCGGAGTCCGTCTTGTTGATGTACTGGCCGCCTGCGCCCGAAGAACGGTAGGTGTCCATGTGGATGTCCGCTTCCCGGATTTCCACGTCCACTTCTTCGGCTTCGGGGAGGATTGCGACTGTTGCCGCCGAGGTGTGGACGCGGCCCTGGGCTTCGGTTTCGGGCACGCGCTGCACGCGGTGCACGCCGCTTTCGAACTTGAGCGTGCCGTAGACGCTGTCGCCTTCAATGAACACGCGGATTTCCTTGTAGCCGCCCACGGTGCCTTCGCTCGCATCCTGGATGGTCATCTTCCAGCCCATGCGGCTGCAGTAGCCCTGGTACATGCGGAACAGGTCGCCCGCGAAGAGCGCCGATTCGTCGCCGCCGGTACCGCCGCGGATTTCGAGCGTCGCGTTGCGGTAGTCCCACGGGTCCTTCGGCACCATCAGTATCTGCAGCTCGTCGGTCACGCCCGGCAACTTCTTCTCGATGTCCGAAATTTCGGATTTTGCCATCGCGACCATCTCGGGATCCGGGTCTCCGAGAGCCGCCTTGTATTCGGCGAGGTCGTTTACCAGTTGCAGGTATTCCTTCGCCTTTTGTACGGCCTTCTCGATACCCTTGTACTGCTTGTGAATCTTGTTGTAGCGGGCCTGGTCGGCGAGAACGTCCGGGTTCCCGAGTTCCGATTCCAGTTCCTCGTACTTTTCAATCAGTTTTTGAGCCTTGTCTTTCATCGTGCCCAAATCTAAAAAAATTTATATACTTTAGTATAGACCTATCTTGAAATGGTCGCTCGGAATCCTGCTATGCTTTTATAGACAACATCCCGACTATGAATTTGTAGAGGGTCGTTTCCGGTTCGATGAGCGGCATGGAAATCCTGAAAGGAGAAACAGTGTCGAACCCTTAATCCGGACGTCCAATGCCATTTTGGATAAAATAGATAATTTGGGACTTTCGAAAGAATTTGGCGCAACTCAGGGCCTCTTGCAGAATCAGGTGTCGAAAATGCTGGGCAGCTATGGAATGTGCAATGGCGAGGATGCGTTTCGGACGTGCAATTACCGTGTGAATTGGCCTTGTCAAGACCGTAAGGATAGGACGTCAGGAGTGGATGGACCATAACGTGCTCTTCGGGGAAGGACTTACGGGAAAATATGGAGTAGCACTTGTAGGGAACGAGGATTTGTCCAATATCACCAGCGTGGCCATGGATCGGCTTTCGTATGCAGTCCCTAGCGGCGAAGCGAATTCCTGGTTCGTAATGATGGACCTGAATTTGCGGGCGCTGATCTATCAGGATTTTATCGAAAAACCTGACATCAAGGAAAATCATCGCGGGGTTTGCCCTGTAGGTTTTCATGTCCCGACCCGTGCGGAATGGGAGGAACTGATTTCTTATGTTGCCATGGATATGGTGAAATTCCGCAGCTATAGCCTGTTCCGCGATTATGCAAAAGCCTACGAAGCGGATGACACGAAAGCGATGTCTCGGATCAATGACGAACTGGATGCGTCTTACAGCAGGTGGCGAAAGGGCCGGAAGGACGTCTTTGACTGTAGGGATGGAGAAAGGTGCCGCTTCAATGTATGGGATATGCAGTGTGTCATCGAGGAGGAAATCGTGAAACACCTCTGCAAGAAGGGCGCATGGCCGCTTGATGAAAACGGAAATGACCAGTGCCTGGATTCGTATGGATTCTCCATGCTCCCCAATAGCTTGACAGGAGGGGACATGTCTTATTGGACGGCGGACGCCAATATTTCGAAATGCAGGGATATCTTTGAAAAAGGCCGCCACCAGTGCGTGTACGATATCGAGGGCTTGGGCTTTACAGTAAAATACGGTGCCTCTGTAAAGAAAACCTGGCAGGGCTTTGAATTCTCGCGTATTGAACCGAGACTCGGATTTGCAAATCTCCGTTGCCTAAAAAACAGGGAAAATACCTATATTTCCAGGTAGGCGCTTTTGCGTTGAAGGTGGGTTAGAATGTTTTTTGGGAGCAAGAGGCTCGTTCCCTTATTCCTGTTATTGTGGCTTGTCGCATGTGGCGATGACGAGAGTTCCGGTGGAAACACAGGAACTCCGGTAGCTGACGAGAAGACGATTTCGGGCGTGGTACAGAAGGGCCCCTATGCGAAGGGCGCGTCCGTCTCCGTGCATGAACTTGATGCTGGCATGCTGTTGCTTACGGGGAACCATTACGAAGGAAAGGTGCAAAACGATTCGGGAGCCTATTCGGTCACCTTCGACGAGTTTGACTCTCCGTATGCCATACTTGAGGCCAGTGGCCTTTTCAGGAATGAACTGACGGGCGCAAAGACCAAATCGTCTGTGACGTTGTATGCGGTGACGGATTTGTCCGAGCGTGATTCGGTGAATGTGAACTTGCTGACCCATCTGGAATACGCACGCGTGCTTTACCTTGTCACCGTGAAACACATGTCGTTCTCCGAAGCGAAAGCGCAGGCCGAACGCGAGGTGATGGCCGCATTTGGTATCAAGGGAGACTTTGGACTGGCGGAGGATCTGAATGCCTTTGGGAACGGGGATGGGAGCGCGGCCCTGCTTGCCATGAGTGTGCTTGTGCTTGGATGCTTGAATACGGAATCCGGCCCCTTCAGCTTGGGGAATCCCAAAGGGGGCGCTGGTGAGGAATCGAAACTTTCGGAACGCCTTTCGAATATGGTTTTTGATATCGAGAAAGATGGCGAATGGAACGACAAGTCGACCATCGTGAAAATAGCCGACTGGGCGGCAAACCAGAGCATGGAAGGCGGTCTCGACTCAATCCGTGAAACGGTCGCTTCGTGGAAGATGTCCAAGAAGGTCCCGGCATTTGAAAAGTATGTGGACAATTTTTGGCGGATGGCTTATGGGTTCGATGTGTGCGATGGAAAACGCGAGAACGAGGCGCGACGCAATATGAACCCGAAAAGCGCAATGGAAGGTGTTTATTTTGTATGCCAAAACGGGAAGTGGGTGTCGGAAGAATACTTGGAGGATGATTCTGACACGACGGATGTCAAGGATACGACAGAAAATAGAGACACGGTAAGCTTCGATTACGGCAAACTGGTGGATGCCCGTGACGGACAGGCTTACCGTACCATCGAAATCGGAATTCAGAACTGGATGGCCGATGACTTGAACTACGGGGGAAGCTCCGAATATTATTGGGACGACGCCAAGGAAGTTTGCCCTGCGGGTTGGCACTTGCCGAGCAAGGAAGAATGGGATTACTTGTTCAGGAGTATAGGTAGCACGTCACAATCTGAACTGGATAAACGCGGTTTTGCGGCAAGGCCTGCCGGACTGCTGGGCGTGAGTTATTGGACGAGTTCGTATGACAAGGATTCCCAGGGCAGATACCCGTATGACATCTTTTTTTCAAGTACGGGAACAGGAATGTCGAAGTTGCATGATTCGACTTCACGATTCCCGGTCCGTTGCGTGCAGGATTACGAAACGCTTTCTGCGTGCGATGAGGAAAATTTGCACAGGGTCGCGAGATATAACAACATGGTCTACTATGTCTGCGAAGAAGACGGCTGGCATATGATGAACTATGACGAATATAACGAGTTCAAGTGGACGGGTGCGGTGGAAGGCAAAACGCTGTGGGATGGCTCTGATCCGCGTATGTGCTATGTTTACGATAATGGTGCTTGGTATGAACGCGATAGTTCCAACTGCAAGTTAGGACTTGGTGGCTGTACTGCGGCGCGACAGGGGGAATTGTCGAGGTCGTCTAAATCCGTATGGTACACTTGCGATAATGGCACTTGGGTGGGGACAATGGATTCCACTGTGGACCAGATAATGTTGGGCACCGATTACGACGAGGGCACTGTCGTGAAATGTCCGTCAAATGGCCGCTACTGTGTGTTTCAGGATGGCCATTGGCGCGAGGGAACCAAGATGGATAGCGTCCTCTATGCTTTGGGAGGCACCCCGTGCATGGTAGAGGGTGATACGTCCAAGGTGAAGTATGCAGGTGAATACTATGTGTGTCGCTACGTGTCGTGGCGTGCGGTTCACATGCAATGGGAGACGGCTCCGCTGATATACAGCGATACCTACGAAGACCGGGATGAGTGTAGCGCGACAGGGCTATATGGCGACGGATCTTTCCATAACAAGCATGATAATGCGACTGGACGCGTCTACGTATGCGAAAATGGTGGATTCCGGTTGCCTACGGAGAGGGAAATGAGCCTGAATTTGGGCTGTACAAGTTATATCTACGGCAAGAAAATTACGGTAAACAATACGCATTTCGTGTGTGGCGAAGAGGGCTGGAAAATAGATTCGACCGCGTGGGAATATGGCTCGTTCACGGATGCGCGCGACGGCAGGGTGTACAAGACAATCGACATCTGGGGCCAGACATGGATGGCTGAAAACCTGGACTACAGGGATTCTGTCTCAAAGCCCGAACTGGAAGGGAATCGCTGGTGCTATGACAATGAGGCAGAACAGTGCGACACCTACGGCTCGTTCTATTCTTGTGAATTGTCCAGCCAGGTATGCCCTGCGGGTTGGCATTTGCCGTCGATATCGGATTGGTTTGAGTTGTACAATTTTATAGTGCTTATGGGTGGTGACCCGCAGAATGGTTTGCGGGCGAAGGAAGGCTGGTCCGATAATACGGGGCATAGCAGGAACGGAACTGATGTGCTTGGTTTTACGGCACTCCCTGGCGGAATCATGTATGAAGTAGGTTCGTATGGAGATGCTACGCGACAAGCGTGGTTCTGGTATGCGCAGGACTGCTCGCTGAACGAGTATGAAGCTTTCTATTTGTCCAGCGAGGAAGTAAACTTTGTTTCGAGCTCTGTTTCGAACGGCAAGATAACGGAAGCGTATAGCATCCGCTGTATAAAGGATTAATGCGCCTCTAGCCAGTTCTCGCCGAAGCCCACACTCGCGACGAGGGGGACCTTCAGTTCCATGGCGCCTTCCATTTCGGATTTCACCATCTGGGCCATCGCTTCTACCTGGTCGCGGGGGCATTCGAATACAAGTTCGTCGTGCACCTGCAGCATCATGCGGAGCGGGAGGTTCTCGGCGTTGATTCGCTTCTGGATGCGGATCATCGCAATCTTGATGAGATCGGCGGCGGAGCCTTGGACGGGAGTATTCACGGCCATGCGCTCGGCCATTTGCGATTCCATGCGGTCGCTAGAATCGATGCCCGCAATGTAGCGGCGGCGGCCCGAAAGCGTTTCCACATAGCCGTCGCGGTGGGCGGCCGCCTTGGTATCTTCAATAAACTGCTGTACACCCTGGTACATCCCGAAGTAACCGTCGATGAAGTCCCTTGCCTGCGACATCGGGATTTTTAGGTCACGGGCGAGGCGGAAGGCCGTCATCCCGTAGAGCACGCCGAAATTCACGACTTTTGCATCGCGCCTCATGTCGCTCGTGACGGCGTCGAGATCCACCCCGTAAATTGCTGCTGCTGTGCGGGCGTGAATGTCGATGCCTTCCTTGTAACTTTCGATGAGCGCGGCATCGCCACTCAGGTGCGCAAGCATTCTGAGTTCAATCTGCGAGTAGTCCACCGCAAGGATGACGTTATCCTTACTCTGCGGGATAAATGCTGCGCGAATTTTTTTGCCGAGGTCACTACGCACGGGAATGTTCTGCAGGTTCGGATCGCGGCTCGAAAGGCGGCCCGTCGCGGTACCCCACTGGATAAAGCTCGTGTGGATGCGGCGCGTATCTGGATTGATGAGCGTCGGGAGCACCGAGATGTAGGTGCTCTGCATCTTCTTGAGTTCGCGGTACTCGATGACGGCAAAGACAATCGGGTGCGGCGCCTTGTAGCTGAGTTCTTCGAGAACCACGGCGTCGGTGCTGCGCTTCTTGATTTCAGGGAGGCCGAGCGTATCGAAAAGCACGTCGCCCAGCTGCTTTGGCGAACCGATGTTGAATTCGACGCCTGCCATGTCGCAGATTTCCTTCTCCAGATTCTCGATGCGGCGGCCCAGTTCCTGCTCCAGCGTCTTGAGAGCCGGGACATCGATGGCGACACCCACGGATTCCATCTGGTACAAAACCTTCAGGAGGGGCATCTCCTGCGCGAAGAAATACTTCACGTAGTCGAGCTTTTCGAGTTCCTGCTTGAGCGGTTTCCAAAGGCGGAGCGTGTAGACTGCATCTTCGGCGCCGTATTCGGTGGCTTCCTTGATGGGCGCGCGGTTGAACGTAATCTGGTTTTTGCCGCGACCAATCAAGTTCTCAATCGGGATCATCTCGTGCTGTAGACGCTGCATCACCTGATTGTCGAGCCCGAGGCCCGATTGCCCCGGCGAAAGCATCCAGGCGGCAATGAGCGTGTCGATGATGTTTGCGTTGTCGATGACGGCTTGCGGAATCTTGAACGCGCGTGCGAGAACGTGCAGGTCGAATTTCGCGTTATGGAATACGAACGCGCGCGGCGTCTCGAAACCTGCGGCGGGTGTGTGGTCTGCGAAAAATTCCTTGAACCACTCCTTCGCCTTGTTGAAGTCGAAGTTGCCGCCCTTGCCCGCGGGGAGCGGGAACCCGATTTCGTCGGTGTGCGCGAGCGGGACATAGTAACCCTTCGCCGGGTCTGCCGAAAGGCAGAGGCCCACGATGTTGCATTGCATCGGATCGAGCCCGTCCGTTTCGGTATCGATGCCCACGGTACTTGCAGCCGCAAATTCAGCCTTCATCTGCTCAAAAACTTCATCGGTATCGACGCAGATGTATGTGGGCAAGTCTTCTACGGGGAAACTTGCGGCAACGGGTTCGCCGTCGCTTACAAAACCCGCCTTGCTCGGGACCTTCTCGAGCAGGCGCAACAAACTATTGATTTCGTGGTCCTTGAACATCTGTGCCAAGGTGTCCACGTGCAGGCCGTTGTATTCGAGGGCGTCGAGGTTCCCGCTAAAGGCGCGCTTGGTCTGGAGCGTCACCAGTTCGCGGCTGAGGAAAGCCTTTTCGCGGTTGTTCGCCAAATTGTCGTGCAAACCCTTCTTGGTAATCTTGTCGAGATTCGCGTACAGGTTGTCCATGTCGCCATAATCGTTCAGCAACTGGATGGCCGTCTTCGGGCCCACCTTCGGCACGCCGGGAACATTGTCGCTCGCATCACCCATGAGCGCGAGGTAGTCGCGTATCTTTTCCGGCGGGAGCCCGTACTTTTCCATCACCTGCTCGGGGCCAAAATCTATTCCATCGGCGCCCTTCGTCAGGTGGAAAAGGTGAATCTTGTCTGTCACGATCTGCGACATGTCTTTGTCTTTACTGAGAATCACGACACTGTCGAATCCCGCCTCGACCGCAGCCACCGCGGTACTTGCCATCACGTCGTCCGCCTCGTAGCCCGGTTCCGAAAGCAGCGGAATTCCGCTAGCCTCGAGACTTTCGCCCAGCAGCGGCATCTGCGCCGCCATCTCTTCGGGCATGGGCCCGCGATTCGCCTTGTAGTCGGGGTAAAGTTCGTGCCTGAAGGTTTTCGTATGTGCCACGTCGCGAGCGATCGCAAAGTGCGTGGGCTTGTGCTTTGCCAAAATGCGGAGTACCGCACCCCAGTAGCCGTGCATCATCGACACGTCTTCGCCCTGGCTGTTCTTGAGCGGGTTTTGCGAGTAGGCGTAGAACATGCGGAACGCGAGCGCGTACGAATCGAGCAAAAGTAGAGTTTTTTCAGGCATGTTTTGAATGTAGAAAATTTGTATATTGGATTTATGTAAAAAAGGAGTTGAATATGCAATCAAGAGTTAAAGAGGCTCTCATTCTGGCGCTTGCCATTTTGTGCCTGGGTGCATTTTTCTATCGCGCGCAAATCGATGTCAAGGAACGCGACCGCGTGGTGTTCGTGCGTGGCCTTGCCGAACGCGAAGTACCGGCTGATTTCGTGATTTGGCCGATTGTTTACAAAGAAGTGGGCAACGACCTTGCGGAACTTTCTGCAACGCTACAGTCCAAGACGCAGATACTTGAAAAGTTCCTGCTCGAAAACGGCGTTAAAAAAGAAAACATTACTTACTCGACCCCGGCCATTGTCGATGCCGATGGCGAATTGTATAGCGGCGGTAAACATAATTACCGCTATGTGGCAACCGTGGTTGCGACTGTTGCGACAAACGATGTGGCCCTTGTCCGCAAGACCATGGAAAAGCAGGGCGAACTCCTGAAACATGGAATTGCCTTTAGCGGTAGCGATTACCAGTACCGCACCATTTATAGCTTTAACGGCCTCAACGAAATCAAGCCTGCCATGATTGACGAAGCGACTAAGAACGCGCGCACCGCTGCCGAAAAATTTGCCAAGGATTCCGACAGCAAACTTGGCAAAATCAAGACGGCTACGCAGGGAGTGTTCTCCATTGAAAACCGCGACGAAAATACGCCGTACATCAAGAAAGTCCGCGTCGTGACGAACGTGCAGTATTTCTTGGAAGATTAGGAAAAGATGACACCCGGCACCCTCTATCAAGCAAAATAGCGAAAAAAAGTGAGGGCAAAATTGGCGGTCGGTGTTTTTTTCTAAATTTCAAAAAAATAGGAGTCGGTATGAAGAACTTTAGCGAAAATATCAAGTACATCGGTGTCGACGATCGCGACATCGATTTGTTCGAAGGCCAGTACGTGGTGCCCGAGGGCATGGCGTACAATTCGTACGTGATTGTGGACGAAAAGATTGCCGTGACCGACACGGTCGATGCGCACAAGGTGAGCGAGTGGCTTGCCAATTTGGAAACCGCTCTCGCTGGCCGCAAGCCGGACTACCTGGTAATTCACCACCTGGAACCGGACCATGCTGGCGGCATTGCTGATTTTGTCGCGAAGTACCCGGAAGCGACGCTTGTGGCATCCGCGAAGGCGTTTGCTCTGTTGCCGCAGTTCATGGCTCTCCCTGAATCGGTCAAGAAGCAGACCGTGAAGGAAGGCGATACGCTTGCGCTCGGTAGCCATACGCTCCAGTTTATCGGTGCCCCGATGGTGCACTGGCCCGAAGTCCTGTTCAGCTACGAACAGAGCGAAAAGGTCTTGTTTGCGGCCGATGCGTTCGGTAAGTTCGGCGTGTACGATGCCGACCCGGATGACTGGGCCTGCGAAGCCCGCCGCTACTACTTCAACATCGTGGGCAAGTACGGCAACCAGGTGCAGGCGGTGCTCAAGAAGGCGGCTGCACTCGACATCAAGACAATCTGCCCGCTGCATGGCCCGGTGCTCACCGAAAATTTGGGCTACTACATCGACAAGTACAACACCTGGAGCAGCTACGCTCCCGAAGGCAAGGGCGTGCTCGTGGCTTATGCCTCGATTTACGGCGGAACCAAGAAGGCCGCGGAATTGCTCGGTGAAAAACTCAAGGCCGCCGGTGTCGAGAAGGTGGTGGTTTCTGACCTTGCCCGCAGCGACATGGCCGAAGTCATCGAAGACGCCTTCCGCTACGATCGCATGGTGGTGGCAGCTCCTACTTATGACGCGGGACTTTTCCCGGTGATGGAAGATTTCCTCAATCACCTGAAGGCGAAGAACTATTCTAACCGCAAGGTGGGTGTTGTCGAAAACGGCACCTGGGCCCCGATGGCCGCGAAGAAGATGACCGAAATCCTCGCCACGCTCAAGAACGTGACGCTTGCCGAAACGGTGGTGACGGTGAAGTCGACGCTCAGCACCGAATCCGAAGCAGCGATGGACAAACTCGTTCAAGAACTTGTGTAGGCGCATGTTTTCTCGGATGCCCGACCTGTTGTAATTGTAAAATAAATTTTTGAGAACATTTTAAGAATGGCGAATTTCTTTGAATTTCGCCATTTTTGTTTGTTTTGTGTCTAATTACGGGCAAAAGAGCGGCAAAATGATAAAATTTCCTATTGACTTTTTCCTTTTTTGAATATAAATTTTGAGAAAGATTTTGAGAACAATGCGGGCGGGTTGCCTGCATCTCAAAAAAGGATGGATGTTATGGGTTGTAATTCGTTGAAAATGTCGCTCTCGGCGCTGCTTGTGTGCGGGGCGACGGTTGTCGGTACGGCGACTTCCGCGTTCGCGGTCACCTCGCCGGACTTCCCGATGGCGGGATTTGCCACGCAGAATGGCGGCACCACGGGCGGCAAGGGATATTCCGAGGTCACGGTGGACAATGTGAGTGACCTTAAGAGCTACGCCAAGGCGGGCAACAAGATTATTTACGTGAAGCCGGGGACGTACATGGGCCCCGTCGAGGTCGGCAGCAACGTGACGATTTACGGTTACCAGGGCGCCATCATCGCGCAGCCCAGCTCGGGTAGCGCCATGAAGCTGAGCGGCTCGAAGAACGTCATCATCCGCAACCTGAAATTCAAGGGCGCCGGCGCGCATGACGATGATGACGAGGATTGCCTGCAGGTAAATCACGAATCCAAGAATGTGTGGATTGATCACGTGGATGTTTACGATGGTCACGACGGCAACCTGGACATTACCAATGCCTCGGACTACGTGACGATTTCGTGGACCAAGTTCAGCTATACCTCGGCATCGACCGGCCACCAGTTCAGCAACCTGATTGGCAACAGCAAGACAAAGACGAGCGACCGCGGGCATCTGAACGTGACGATTCACCATACGTGGTGGGCTGACGGCGTGGTCGAACGCATGCCTCGTGTGCGTTTTGGCAAGGTGCATGTGGCGAACAACCTCTTCGACAGTAAGAATGCGAGCTATTGCGTGCGTGCGGCCATTGAGGCGGATATCCGCATCGAAAGGAACGTATTCATCGGCGTGCAGAAGGCGCTTGACCTCTACACGAGCGACGGAGCCATCACGGCGGCGCAGATGATCGAAAATTACGAAGAGAACGTGAAGAAACCGCAGGCCGGTACGGGCACAGCGTTCAAGCCGAGTTATTCCATGAGCCTCACCGACGTAAGCACGCAGGCGAAGGCGTATGCCCTGCGCGATTCTATTAAGTTGTATGCAGGTGCTACTCTCCCGGATCCGGGCAGCAGTCCTGTGGTGACTCCGGCAAGCTCCAGCAGCGCAAAGTCGAGCACCAGCGTGGCATCGAGTTCTTCCGTGAAGTCGAGCAGCAGTGTTGCAAAGTCCAGTTCATCGCAGGGTTCTGTTGCGGGTGAGGCTAGCCTCACCAAGCATGGCTCGGGCAGTGCAAACCAGGAGGTTGCCCAGGGTGCTGCGGTTACGGAATTCTACTACACGATTGCGGGCGCGACGGGTGCCGCAGTGACGGGGCTTCCGGATGGCGTGTCGGGTACGCTCAAGGGTTCTGACTTCTACATTTCGGGAACGGTCTCTGCGACGGCTGCGCCGGGTGCATACAAGTTTACCGTAACGACAACGGGCGCTACGACGAATGCCTCGAAGAGCGGGACGATTACGGTCGTGGCTGGGAATGGCGAAGCTCCGGCGTCGAGTTCCTCTGCAAAGTCCAGCAGCAGTAATGTCGTCGAGCCTCCCGAGGAGTCGAGCAGTTCGAGCGCTGTCGAGGTGCAGGACGAATCCTCCAGCAGCGAGAAGTCTGATGCGATTGTGGCTGTGATGGCGAACCGCATGAACCTTGCTGTGTCGGGCCGTGAAGTCGCTATTTATGGCTTGGGTACGGCTGCGGGCTCCGTGCAGGTAGCCGTGTTCGACATGCAGGGCCGCCTGCTGTTCCGCCGGAATGTCACAGGCCAGAACAACGCCTTTGCGTTGCCGGGGGCGGGCTCGTACCTCGTGCGTGTCGGCACCGAGAACCACGTGGTGAAAATTCGCTAAAATTGTTCTCCTCCAAAACACCGGCGCCCGCGTAACAGCGGGCGCTTTTTTACATTGTGTATAAAATGGGAGGACCACTATGAGATGGAGAATTTTTGCCCTGGTTGCATTCCTGTGTCTGGCTGCTTGCGGTGACGATGATAGCGATTTTGCGACGCGCCCGGACGGGAAGGAATCTTCGTCGAGCGTCACGCCGAAATCGAGCGATGACGAGACAAGTGTGTCCAGCAGCAGTTCTGTCGCTTTGGCGACTTCGTGTAAAACCGATAGTACGGATACCTGTGAATATGGCGAGTTGGTGGATGAGCGCGATGGCCAAACTTACAAGACGGTAAAGATTGGTGAGCAAGTCTGGATGGCGGCGAATTTGAACTACGCTTACACGGGTGTTCCCTATAACTATGCCGGCGGTAATACCTCCGATTCTACTAGCTGGTGCTATGGCAATGACCCGGTCAACTGTTCCAAGTATGGGCGCCTTTACACATGGGCGGCGGCGATGGACAGCGTGGGAACGTGGAGTGCAAATAGCAAGGGATGCGGTCAAGAAAAGAACTGTTCGCCGATTTATCCGGTACGTGGTGTTTGTCCCAAGGGCTGGCATTTGCCGGATACAACGGAATGGAAAACGCTGATTTTTGCAGTTGGCGGCTTTGCTGGCATGAAGCTCAAGTCCACAACCAACTGGCATAGTGGTGGCGGTACGGACGCCTACTTGTTCTCAGCGTTGCCTGCTGGCGAAAGGGGGGACGATGGGTATTACTACGGCGAGAACTACAGAGCAAACTTTTGGTGTTCTACAGAGTTCGATTACTATTATGCGTGCGGCATGCTCATGCGCTACGACATCAACGTCGTGAACTTGTACGGCATCTACAAGGGCGGCGGGTATTCAGTCCGTTGCGTCAAGGACTAGCTGTTGATTAGTTAAACGCCTGCGGTAGCGCGCCGATGACATCGCTCGGGAGCATGCTGAATGCTCCCATTTTTGTGCGGGCTATGCGGCCCGCTTTTTGATGCAGTAATGCTCCGAGGACGGCAGCTTCGCAGGTGGACAAGCCCTGTGCGAGCAGAGCCGTGATGATGCCGGTAAGCACGTCGCCCGAGCCGCCCTTGGCGAGGCCCGAGTTGTGTGCGGGCACGATGAACACGCGACCGTCGGGAGCGGCGACGAAGGTCGGCGCGCCCTTCAGGAGAATGACCTTCTTCGTGTTGCGGGCGATGTCACGAAGTAGTTTGGGTATGTCGATATCGTTTGTCGGGAGGGCGCCGAAAAGTCTTTCGAATTCCCGGCGGTGCGGCGTGAGGATTGCCGCAGTCTCGATGCTGTGAAGGTAAGATGCCGCGCCCGAAGTGGGGCTTGCGGATGTCTTGTTGTGTGTGGCGATGGCGTTCAGCGCGTCGGCGTCGATGACTAGCGGACAATTGAGCTGCGGGAGTATTTCGATGACGGCGTCGCGAGTGCATTCGGCGCTTCCGATTCCGGGGCCGATAGCGAGCGCCTGGTTGTGTGCTGCCTTCTCGAGAATCTGCGGAATGTGTGCGGGGGAGAGCGCTGTGGCTCGATCGTCCGTGGAATCCGCATCTTGACCTGCGATATCTTGCAGGTTTACGAATACGGGTTCCGAAAGTTTTGCCTGCAGTACGGACATCACGGCTTCGGGGCTCGCGAGGGTCACGAGGCCGGCGCCGCTCCGGAGTGCTGCTTGCGTGCAGAGCGCGGCGGCTCCCGGCATATCGCCGGAACCTGCGACAATCATGGCGCAGCCCTGGGTGCGCTTGTCGCCCCAGTCGTCGCGCGCGGGCAACATTTGCGGAATGAGCGCCTCGGTGGCGAGGAACGTGTTCTCGCTGAACTGCTCGACGATGCCTGCGGGGTAGCCGAGCGGGGCGATGGAGGCTTCCCCGAAAGCGGGCCCGCCTTCGCGCGTGTATGCATCCAGCCGCGGGAACCCGAACAGGAGGGTTTCGCATGCGCGGGTACAGGGTTCCCGGCGCACGTGTTCCTGTGAGTCGTAACCGGTGGGTGCGTCGGCCGCGACAACCGGGATGTTTGATGCGGCAATGTCGCGGACCGCGGCTGCGTACAGTTCCCGCAGTTCGCCGTACGCGCCGTTCCCGAGCATGCAATCTACAATCAGGTCAAAATCCGCGAACCGCGGCGTGCGCGGTGCAGTTCCTGCCTGCGACAAACTTTCCGCTGCCGGCGAATACGGAATTAAACGGCCGCCTGCCTGCACAAAATCATCCAGAGCCATCTTGGCTTCGTTCTGGAATTTGTCCGCGGCGGCAAGCGAATACGTGGTGCAGGGGATTCCCGCTTCGATAAGCAACTTCGCGAGTACGAGCCCGTCACCTCCGTTGTTACCCCCGCCGACAAATACCGCCACCGATCGCGGCGCAGTTCTAATCTGCGTCTCGGGCGCATTACCAGACCCGCGATAAATATCCCCGCAATAAACGTCCCCGCGATAAGCATCTAAAACCTCGACCGCCTTCTTGAACAGCGCGGTTCCCGCCAGTTTCATCAGTTCATAACCGGCCTCAATCGCCGCGCGCGTCTCACCTTCAATTGGAGCGTCTGTCTGGCGAACGTCCTTGGCGAGCGCTTCCTTGGCCGCCTTGTCAAGTGCACGCATCCCCTCGGTCGAGAGGGCGGGCATGAGTTCCGTAAAACTGAACTGGTCGAGGAGTTTCATACTTTGAATATAAATTTATACAGCGGCCTTTGACAAGACCTCGATGGCGTATTCGCTGTACTTGACGCCGCCTTTTGCTGCATTGCGCTTGAGCCCTTCAATGACCCAAGTCGGCAAACGGAAAGATGCCATCTTCGTTGCTTCGCGGGCCTTGCGGGCCTTGATTTCCTTTACGGTTTCTTCCCAGGGGCCGTTGCTGACGATCGTTGTGCCATCTTCCAAACCCTTGCGGAATTCCTCTGCAAAATCGTGCTCGTTAAAATAGCGGAGTTCTTCTTCCGTCATGTCGGGCTTTTCCATTACCTTGAATGCCATAGATTTTCCTCGTCTTTGTGTGCACGCCTTGCCGTGACGACTGTGTACAGGTCTTTTTCTAGTACGACTGACCATATTTTACCATCTACCTCTCCGATTGCTATGTATCGGTCTGGAAAAGAATTTGAACGCCTAAACAAACATCTGCCATGGACGAGTTTTGCAGCCATTTCGGGAGTGAATGTTCTCTCATCGAATTTTTCAAATGCGTGTTTTATGATTTTCATAATTAATATACAAATTGTATTACAAATTGTCAATACGCTAAATAACTTTAAAATTATGCCAAAATACAATTATAAGTGCTTGCTTCTAAGAAAAAGTTTTATTGGCTCCCTCGTATTTGATGTCGCTTTTGTACTGCTCACGATCAAATATAAATAACAGAATGTCAAAACATGACATTTGTAAAAAATGCAGTTGCCCAATATTTGCGTGATTGCGCTAGAACAAATCCAGCGAACTGTCCAGGTAGATTTCTTCGCGCACTTTTAACTGGTGCTCGGGCTTGGTCATGTAGTAAAGCAGAAATTCCAAGATGAGCGCGCTGCCGAGGCTGCGGCCCTCGATTTTGAAGTGTCTGAATCCCGCGGGCGCGTACACGTTCCGGATGTCGTCAATTCCGATGAATCCCGGGTTCTTCATCGCGTCGGAGAATCGGTAGCCCCTCTGGGCGGTGGGCGAAACGCAAACGTGGTCTTCGCAGTTTTCGCCGAGGCTCTTGCGGCTTACGTTCTCGTAGCAGGCCTTGCGGTCGTGACAGCCGAACCAGCAGCATTCATTGCACAGGAACTCGACCTTCTGCTTTTGCGCGTCCGTAAGCGCGTTCAGCTTGCCGAATTGCTTGTTCAGGCGGAAATCCGGCACCACGTAACGGAATTCATCGCGGTTCAGTTCGGCGACAAACTCCTCGAAATCCGTAATCACCTTCGTGGTCGAAGAGACGAAATAAAAACCGGGGAACTTCGCCCTGATATAATCAAGCAGAAGGTCCGAGTGGATGATGATGCCGGCATCTGTGCTCTCGAACATCCTGCACAACTCGTTACACTGTGCATCGGCGAGGTGCTCTTCGCGAATCAGGGAATTGCTGAAGGTGAGCCGTGCCGAAATCCCGTATTCCTTCACGAGTGCCATAACCTTTTCCGGTTCGGCATCCCCGAAACCGACGCGCCCGCCGCCCCAGAGGCAGTCGCTAGGCGCTCCGTAGATGGAGCCGATATCGCACCAGTCGTAGAAGTATTCCCGGTGGTCGCGCCATAGCGGCAAAAAGGCCTTGTATAGGTCGTAGAACTCGAACAATCCGGGAAGGTGGTAAAAGACTTTTTCCAAGGACAATCCGCTGGGGCGCCATTGTTAGTCGTTGCAGAACGGTGCGTGCGCACCATGTGCGCAGGCGTTTTCGTGCCCACCTCCGCCATGGGATCCGCCAAGTAGTTCCGGTTGCGACTTAAGTTTGACGACCTTGATATAGGGTTTTTTGTATTCTTTTCATACGAGCAATGATAATTTTTTTGGGTGATATTGCAAGTGTTGCGTGTCACATTATGTTGCTTTGTAATGATGACAACATGTGTTTTTGTATTCACTTCACAAAAAAATACCATTCGATAATACCGGTGGTGTTTTGCGTTAGTCGGATGATGGAATGCGTGGCAAGTAGTTGCTATCTTTTACTGCATGAGCGAAAGTCTTGTACAGTGCGTCCGCACGGACGGATTCGAAATGGAATATGCGCGGTTCGGCAACGGTCCGCGTGCAATGGTTGTCATTCCCGGGCTTGCCATCAAGAGTGTAATGAAATCCGCTGCGTCCTTGCAGGTGCCCTACAAGATGTTTGTCGAGGATTTTACGCTGTATTTTTTTGACCGACGCAAGGATGTTGAGGCGGGTTATTCGCTCGAAGACATGGCCCGCGACCAGGTGCTTGCCATGCAGGCGCTCGGACTCAAGGATGTCGCCCTCTACGGCGTGTCGCAGGGTGGCATGGTGGCCCAGCATATTGCTGCGACGCATCCGGAACTCGTGTGGAAACTTGTTCTCGGTTGTTCGACTTCCAAACCCGAACCGCAGCAGCTCGAAGTAATCGGAAACTGGGCTCGCCTTGCCCGCGCGCATGACCGCGAAGGACTGGTGGATGCCTTCATCCGCGACTGCTTCTCGGTGAAGTTTGCCGAACGCTACAGTCGTGCGCTCCGTGCCATGTACAAGGATGTTTCTGATGCCGAAATGGACCGTTTTGCCATATTCGCCCGTGAATGCGACAACGTCGATACCGGCGATATGCTTGCAGATGTCAGGTGTCCGGTGCTGGTCCTTGCCGCAAGTGAGGACCGCGTAGTCCTTCCGGTTGCTTCCGACAAGATTGTAGACAAGCTAAAGTCTGCAAAAGTTCCTTGCGAGTACGAGGTCTTCGAGGGATACGGTCATGCTGCCTTCGACGAAATCAAGGAATACAAGGATAGGATTCTCGAATTCCTGAAACGCTGAATTTTCCGTTGCCGCCTACCGCGAAACCCTGATGTAGTCCACGAGCATCTCGTTCGGGAACTGCGCGTCGTCAACTTCGAAACCGGGCCAGTTGCCCGCGACGGCTACGTTCAATATGAAGAATTGCGGCTTGTGGAATGCCTCCAGGCCGTCCTTCGCGTCTTCGATGGCGATTTCTTGGTACTTGAAGTCGTCTACGTACATCGCGATGAGTTTTTCGTTCCAGACCATTTTGTAGTTGTGGAACTGCGTGATGTCGAGTTCCTTGCTCGTGCCGTAGTAATCCTTGGTGTTGTTGCCGTAGTCGGCGTGGTTCCCGTTGTATTGCCAGTGGTTGGTGCCGTATACGACGTTCTCGTCGTTTATCGCCTCGATGATGTCGATTTCGCCACAGGCGGGCCAGGAGACTGCGTCGATGTTTTCGCCTAGCATCCAAAATGCGGGCCAGATTCCCTTGCCTACGGGTAGCGCGATGCGGGCCTCTACCGTGCCGTATGTGAAGCTGAATTTGCCTTTGGTAATCATGCGGGCCGAGGTGTATTTTGCGCCTTCGTAATCTTCCTTGTTTGCGCGGATGTGGAGGATGCCGTCTTGCACGAAGGCGTTCTCGCTGCGGTCGGTGTAGTATTGCCACTCGTTGTTGCCCCAGCCGCTTGCGCCTGTCTCGAATGTCCATTTTGCAGTATCGATGGTGTCGAACTCGTCGTGCCACAGGTACACTTCGGCAGGTTCGGCAGGCTCACCAACCTTATCAGTGGCCTTGTCGCTGGAGGATGTCTCGGCGGAGACGGAAACATCTATTGAAGAGGATGATAAGTTCGCTGAGCTGAGCCGAAGCGAACTCGAAGAATTCGTGGCAATCTTGTCGCTGCTGCTCGCGGGCGGTTCTTCTGCGGGGCCGGAACTGCTCGAATCGGAGGAGCATGCGAAAAAGACGGCACTTGCTGCCGAGACGATTACAAGGGGCGCTGCGAACTTTTTGAGCATTCTTTAAATATAGCCTAAATTCCTGCGCTAGGGCCCCGAATACTCCAAGTTGGAATAATTGGCGCGGAGAATGCTCCCGGCGAAAACGCGTTTTTGAAGTAGATTTCTTGAAAAAAGGGATGTTTATATGAAAACCATTATCAAATATGGCTTAATTGCCACGTGTGCCCTGACGGCAAATGCGTTTGCCCAGGATTTCTGTTCAACTGCAAAACATACCGGCCAATCCGTGCAAGTGACTACGAACAAGGTTGGTACCATTGGCAATGTCGGGTACGAACTCTGGAACGAGGGCGGCAATGGTGGTTCCGCGACATTCTACGAAGACGGCTCCTTCAACTGCAAGATGACTGGCGCCAAGGACTATCTGTGCCGTACGGGTCTTGCTTTCAATAGCGATAAGACTCATCGAGAAATTGGCCACATGAAGGCGGATTTCAAACTGGTCAAGAGCGGTCTTTCTGAAATTGACTATTCCTATATCGGTATTTATGGCTGGACTCGCGAGCCCCTGGTGGAATGGTACATTGTGGATAACACCGGTAGCCAGTATATGCCGGGCGACTGGGTAGCACAGGGTTCTTCTGCAAAGAAGCATGGTACATTTGAAATCGATGGTGCCCAGTATACGGTTTACGAAGGAGACCGCACCTCTTATTCCATCGATGGCGACAACAAGTACTTCAAGCAGTATTTCAGCGTTCGTAAAACACCGCGCGATTGCGGTACCATCGACATTACGGCTCACTTCAAGAAGTGGGAAGAACTCGGCTTGAAGATGGGCAAGATGCACGAGGCCAAGATTCTTGGCGAAGCCGGAAGCACCAAAGGGCCGAATGCCAGGGGCGAGTATGACTTCCCCTATGCGAAGGTCTATATCGAAAGTGATGCGCCGTCGAGTTCTTCTGTTGCTCCTGAGGTCAGCAGCTCGGAGACCACGGCTATCGCGGGAATCCGTTCTATGGCAACCGGCAGCAATACGTCGCTCGTGTTTGACGCTCAGGGCAGATTCGTCAGTTCCTTCGAGACGGAAAACGATGCGTCCTTGATTTCGGCGATCAAGGACAAGTTCCATTCCGGTATTTACCTGGTGAAGCAGGGCGGAATCGTCCGTAGCATCACGGTGAAGTAATCCGGTCAGTCTTGCGGGGCTTCGGGCGGGACTCTTGCAATCACGCCCACGGTCGCGCGGGTCGCCTTTACGAGGTCGGCGGGAGCCACTTTCAACTGCAAACCGCGTTCGCCTGCGCTCACGTAAATATACGGGAACTGCATTGCGGTTTCGTGAATGAATATCGGGAAGTTCTTCTTGAGTCCGAGCGGGCTGCAACCGCCGCGGATGTAGCCGGTGAGCGGGGTCAAGTCCTTGAGCGGGACGGTATCGATTTTCTTGTTGCCGCTGACCTTGGCGGCGCCCTTCAAGTCCACTTCGAGATTCCCGGGTACGACGCACACGAGGTAACCAATCTTGTCGCCGTGAACGAGGATGGTTTTGAAAACTTGGTTGATGTCTTCGCCGAGACTGTCGGCCACGTGCTGTGCGCCGAGGTCATTCTCGTCGACCTTGTAGGGGATGAGTTCGTAACTGATTTTCTGGCGGTCCAGAATGCGCGCCGCGTTTGTCTTCTTGATGTCCATGTGGTAAAATATAAATCTTTGCGGTATGGCGTGCAATAGGCCTAAATTGCTATATTGCGCGGTATGGATACGCTCGTCTACACGGCAGATATTTCGGCGCTGGAAAGTCCCGCAGTTTTTGAAAGGCTGCTCGGGAAAGTTCCCGAATACCGTCGTGAAAAAGCGATGCGTTTCAAGTTCCCGAGCGGGCGCGCCCAATCGCTTGGCGTGGGACTGCTGTTGCGTCTTGCCTGTCGCGATGCGGGCGTTGCCGGAGCCGACGATAATGTTGTTCTCGGCGAGAACGGAAAACCCGCCTTTCGCGATGCGCCGGAGGTGCATTTTAATTTGTCGCATTCCAAGACGCGCGTGATGTGCGTTATTTCGCCCTACGAGGCGGGTTGCGACGTGGAGCGCGTACGTCCGGGGCGTTCCCGCCTTGCGGAACGCTTCTTCAAGGAATCCGAGAACGCGTGGATACGTTCTTTCCCGGAAGGCGATGCGCAGGATATTGCTTTTTGCAGGCTCTGGACGCTGAAGGAATGCTACATGAAGGTGACCGGGCGCGGGATGGCGCTCTCGCCGGACAAGTTTACGCTTTCTGTGACGCCCGATGGCATTATGCTCGATCACGAAGGCCCGCGACCGGAATACAGGTTCTTTGAATTGCCTGCCTGCCAGCTGACGGAAGGAGACCGCTACTGCCATGCGTATTGCTTGAAGGGCATGCCCGAGGGACATCGGGTGGCTTGTCGTGAAGTTGACCTTGCGGGAAATACTCCGTTCAATGAGGTCGCGCGATGAAACCGTATAATGCAATTCTTGTCGGGAACGGCACCATGGGCAAGCGGCACCGCGCACGTTTTGAAGCGTGCGGTGTGAAGTTTATCGCTGCTGCGGACAATCAAGAAGAATTTGACGAGATTACTGATAAATTAACGTGCGGGACTGCAGATGGGCTGCCCGCAGACTTTGCGGTAATCGCGTCGCCGGCATCGACGCACTATGCCTACGCGAAGTTCTTCTTGGAGCGTAAAATCCCCGTGCTGGTCGAAAAACCGCTTGCCATCTCCGGCGAGGAGGCGCAGGAACTTGTAGACCTGGCTGCGAAAAACGATACGCTCCTTTTTGTCGCGCAGTCGGAATGCTTCAATCCGATTTTCCTGAACTTCCGCAAGCATTTCCTTGCGGAACTGAACGCGCGTCTTGGTGCGGGCGATAAACAATACGATGCCGGCGATAAACAATTAGGTGCCGGCGATATGTTTGTTGCAGGCGATAAACTGCCCGCGGGCAACGTGCGCCTGGAATTCCGGCGCGAGCACAAGTATTCTGAACGCTGCCGCGATGTAGACGTTTCCCTCGATTTGCTGGTTCACGATCTCGGGCTGTTCTTCACCCTGTTCCGGTACGAAGATGTCGATATCTCGTTCAAGACATCTGCCGAATCCCGCGATAGGGCAAGGATGTATTTGAAAGTTGCGCGCGGGCCCTACAAGGGCGTGACTGCAGATTTTTACGTGAACCGCGACAGCGACGTAGATGTACGCACGATTTCCGTGAGCTATGGCCGGCAGGGCGGTTCCCCCGGCTCCGATTACACCGTGAGCCTTGCGCGATATCTCGACAACGGCGAAATCGCCCACATCCCGGATTCGCTCGAGAACGAACACAGGTTCTTCCTCAAGCTTTTGGACGGAGCCTGCGGTGACTGGGGCAAGCGCATTGCCCGGATTGCGGCGGACTGCGTGAAAATCGCCTCCCGGCAATAAGTAATTTTTCCATTTGCTTCGCATAGCTTCGTTTTTATAATAAGGACGAATCTTGCGCTTGCAAAAAAAATGAATAAAAAATCCCGCGATTTCTCGCGGGACTTTCTACAGTCGTCATGTTCGCGCAGGCGAACATCTTAGGCTCAGCGCCCTTGCTGTTCAGGATGACTCCGGGACCTGCAATCTTTCGTCTTTCGTCTATAGGACCGCAGGTCCGTTCTTTCGTCTAACTTACAGCTTGATGCTGCAGGGCTTGGCGTGCCAGATTTCCTCGGCGTACTGCTTGATGGTACGGTCGGAACTGAACTTGCCCATGCGGGCCACGTTGAGGATAGCCTTCTCGGCCCAAGCCTTCTTGTTCTGGTATTCCTTCGCCACCTTGGCCTGCATGTCCACGTAGCTGCGGAAGTCGGCGCAGAGCATGTACGGGTCGTGGGTGAGGAGTTTGTCTGCAATGTGCTTGAAGAGGTCCGGACGGTCGGGGCTGAAGAAGCCGGAACCGATGAGGTCAATCACGCGGCGCAGGTCGTCGTCCTTCTCGTAGAAGTCGCGCGGACGGTAGCCCTTGGCGAGCAGGTCGGTGACTTCTTCGACGGTGAGGCCGAAGATGAAGATGTTTTCGTCGCCGACTTCTTCCTTCATTTCCACGTTGGCGCCGTCGAGCGTACCGATGGTGAGCGCGCCGTTGAGGGCGAACTTCATGTTGCCGGTACCCGAGGCTTCGGTGCCCGCGGTAGAAATCTGTTCGGAGAGGTCAGCCGCCGGGATAATCTTCTCGGCGAAGGAGACGCGGTAGTTCTCGAGGAACACCATCTTGAGCTTGCCCTTGCAGACCGGGTCGGCGTCGATGATGGCGGCCACGGCGTTCGCGAGGCGGATGATCTGCTTGGCCATCCAGTAACCCGGAGCGGCCTTACCACCGATCATGATGGTACGCGGCAGGATTTCCTTGCCGTCCTTCACCTGGATGTACAGGTGAATGGCGTGGAGGATGTTCAGCAGCTGGCGCTTGTATTCGTGGATGCGCTTCACCTGCACGTCGAAGAACGTGTCGGTATCGACGTCGACGCCCTGCGTAGCCTTGAGGTACTTGGCGAGGCGTTCCTTGTTCTGCTTCTTGACGGCCATGAATTCCTTCTGGAATGTAGAGTCCTTCGCGAACTTCTCGAGTTTCTTCAGGTCATCGAGGTCCTTGACCCAGCTTTCGCCAATCTTCTTGGTGATGAGTTCGGACATGGCGGGGTTGGCCTTGCGGACCCAGCGACGCGGCGTCACGCCGTTCGTCTTGTTGTTGAACTTTTCGGGCCACAGTTCGTAGAAGTCCTTGAAGAGGGTCGTCTTCAAAAGGTCGGAGTGGAGAGCGGCCACGCCGTTCACGGCGAACGAACCCACGATGGAGAGGTAGGCCATGCGGACCATCTTGCAGCCGCCTTCCTCGATGAGGCTCATGCGGGCGAGGCGTGCATTGTCGCCGGGCCACTTCATGCTCACCATGCGCAGGAAGCGTGCGTTGATTTCGTAAATAATCTGGAGGTGACGCGGGAGGAGCTTCTCGAAGAGGCTGACCGGCCACTTCTCGAGGGCTTCCGGCATCAGGGTGTGGTTCGTGTAGGCGAACGTCTTGGTGACGATGTCCCAGGCTTCGTCCCATTCCATGTTCTCGATGTCGAGGAGAATGCGCATCATTTCGGCGATGGAGATTGCCGGGTGCGTATCGTTCAGCTGGATGGCGACCTTCTCGGGGAACTTCTTCCAATCGCCGTCATGGAGCTTCTTGAAGCGCTTGATGATATCCTGCAGGGAGGCGGAGCACAGGAAGTACTGCTGCTTGAGGCGCAGTTCCTTACCGTTCATGGAGGAGTCGTTCGGGTACAGCACCTTGGAGATGGTCTCGGAAAGTTCCATGTCCTGCACGGCGGCGATGTAGTCGCCGTTGTTGAAGTAGCTGAGGCCGAAGTCGTCGGTGGACTTCGCGCTCCAGAGGCGCAGGTTGTTCACGGTGTTGTTCTTGTAGCCCGGAATCGGGGTGTCGTACGGGAGGGCGAGCACGTAGTCCTTCGTTTCCCAGCGGTTGCGGAGCTTGCCCTTATCGTCCATCCAGCTCACCACGTAGCCGTAGAACGGGACCTTGATGGCGTTGGCCGGGCGGGCGATTTCCCAGGGGTTCGGGAGGCGCAGCCAGTTGTCCGGCTGTTCTTCCTGCTCGCCGTTCACAATCTTCTGGCTGAACATGCCGTATTCGTAGCGGATGCCCATGCCGGTGGCCGGGAGTTCGAGAGTTGCCATGGAGTCGAGGAAGCAGGCGGCGAGGCGGCCGAGGCCACCGTTACCCAAGCCCGCGTCGACTTCCTGTTCGCGGAGTTCTTCGAGGGTCATGCCGATTTCGTCGAGCGCTTCGGTGACGGCGCTTTCGACGTCGAGGTTCAGCACGGAGTTGCCGAGCGTGCGGCCAATCAAGAATTCGAGGGAGAGGTAGTAGACGCGCTTCACGTCCTGCTTGTAGTAGGTCTCCTGGGTCTTGATCCAGCGGTCCACGAGACGGTCGCGGACGGCGTATGCGACAGCGAGGAACTTCTCGTGGTCGGTCACGGTCACCTTGTTACGGGCGAGCGTGTGGTGGATGTGGTCGGTGAACGCCTTGCGGAACGATTCCGCGTCGGTGCCGAGCACTTCGACTTCTTCTGCTTTCTTGGTTGCTTTTGCCATGACTAAGCCTATGGGTTTATGGTTTAAACTGGTTCGGGAAACCCGATTTTACGGCGGTAAATTTAGAAAAAACTGTCCTGTATGTAAAAGGATTTTAATAAAAGCGGGGGCAAAACATGCTTGCGAGCGGCTATTCTTGTTTACCCACAATTTCATCCAAACATTTTCTTGCAAACTCGGTGGGTACTCGCATTGCAGATATCAACAGCCCCATTTTCTTGCAGACGCGGCGCACGTAGCGGATGTTTGATGGTTCAACGTTCCATATTATATATCCGTCGACGGATGAATCCAAGTTCCCCATTCGTTCATCCTCTTTGATTTTATTTATCAAGGAATCTTGAACATAGGCGGAGTTCAGAATATTGACAGGATAGATATCCCTTATACAACCTTGAAGAATTTTTTTATGATAGGCTTGCCACGAGTCGCCATTAGACACAACATTGCTGATACATTTACTTTGGCAATTCTTGGCTTTACAAACATAGCCATAATCAGCTGCGAAAAAATCTTTCAAATACAAAATGAAATTTGAGATATCTGGATTTTCAAAAAGAACATATACCTCATTGTAACCTTTGGGGTGTCCATCACTTATATGCAATAGATTGAGCCAATCTAATATGCCTTCTGAAGTTTCAAAATACAATGAAGCCGATATCATGGAACTGAATTTGACTTCCGAAATGGATTTTGCGGGAACATTTATATCATTATATCTTTCAGTCAAGAAATGATACTTGCGAGGCTTGAATGCGTTTGCTGGATAAGCACAAATTGCATCGAGTAATTCTCGTGAGATCTTAAAAGACCTATCATAGTTTATCAATACTAGATACTGATAAGATTTCCCAAAAAGCCAATCAAGCATATCGTTCTCTTTTTGACCGCGGATTCCTCAACACTGTTTCGCTATGGGCATTTGGTTTGGACTACTGAGTGCAACCTAGCGGGGATGTCCTAGGGGTCTTCGGATTCTGGGGCCGATTCTTTCTGCGTACGGATGTTTTCCATCAGGAAGTGGATGGCCTTGAGTCGGCCGTTGCATTTTTCTATACAGTTATCGTAAAACCCCTTGGTTTTCTCGTCCCACTCGGGCACGATTTCGGAGGCGTACAAAAAATGTTCGACGCAGATGGAAAGCTGGTCCGCTTCGCGCCGCAGGTCGTCTAGGTTCGATCTCGTGAAGAATGCCATAATGATAAAGATAAAAAAGAAAAGTCGTCCTAAGAGGTGGCTTGCACATGGTTTGGGGGGCTTTTTTGACACTCTTACATACTAAAACGGCAAAAGAGATGAAAAAGTATGTAAGAATGTGGACGTGTGGGGGAATTCGCGTGATGCTTTACATACTAGATGTCGGAAAATGCTTTGTTAGTATGTAAAATAAACTGTTAAAAGTGCTTTTTTGATTGTTAGTTTATTTGTGATTTTGCGAAAATTACATACTAAAGCCCCTCAACAGGCAAAATAGTATGTAAGGGACGTATTTTTGAACTCAAATTGATTAAATAACATATATTTAAAACATGTCTAAAAGGTTCTTTTTCATCTTGATTGCGCTGATGGCGGTTGCCCTTATCGGGTGTAACGAGGCGGAGAATGTGTTGAAAGACCCGCGCGATGGTCGCGTCTACAAGACAACTACAATTGGCGCGCAGACCTGGATGGCCGAGAACCTGGATTACGAAATAGCAGACAGCTATTGTTACAACAACGATACTAGCAACTGCAAAAAATATGGTCGCCTCTACACGAGGGATGCTGCGCTGAAAGTGTGCCCTGCGGGTTGGCACTTGCCCAGTAAGGAAGAATTCGATATTTTAATAAAGACTGTCGGTGGTGAAAAAATTGCGGGCGAGAAATTGAAGTCGAAAAGCGGTTGGAACGATGGTGGCAATGGTTCGGATGCTTTCGGTTTTTCGGCACTGCCTGCCGGTACTTGGTTCGATGGGGGAACCACGGGGGATGATGAAGGTTTCTCTGAAGAGACTGTTGGTACTGGCTTTTGGGGTTCTACGGAAAATGCGAACAAGGAACTTTACGAGATGAATTTGGTCGATGCTGATAATGCCCCTTATTTTAATTATAGGGGACGGGGCTTTGGAAATTCCGTCCGCTGCATAAAGGACTAGCGTGGTTATGGCTGCATGGCTGCGATTGAATGTGCTAATGACCATTGACCAATGACTAATGACTAAATTTACAGTATGAAAGTTGCGCTTTTCGGTTCGACCGGCCTTGTCGGGAAAAATGTCTTGAAACTCCTGGTGTGCCTTGACCAGGTGGAGCATGTGTACTGCCCGGTGCGTCGCGTGCCCGAGCCCGCCGAAACCGGTATTTTAGAGGGTGCCGCGAAAGTTGACTTCGATGTGGTTGACTTTGAACAGGTGGAAACGTTACGCGAGAAGTTTGCGGGCCTCGACGCGGCGATATGCTGCCTCGGCACGACTATCAAGCAGGCGGGTAGCAAGCCCGCGCAGGAGAAAATCGATGTGAGGCTCCCGCTATCGCTTGCGGCCGTCGCAAAGAAGGCGGGCGTGAGGCATTTTCTGTGCGTGAGTGCGCAGGGCGCGAATTCGCATTCGCCGTTCTTCTACAACCGCCTGAAGGGCATGCTCGAGGAAGGCCTCACGATGATGAACTTCGAGGCGCTAACGCTCGTGCGTCCGTCGCTACTGCTCGGCAAGCACAAGGACAAGCGATTCGGCGAAGAACTCATGCAGAAGATTTTTGGCAAGCATCTCGCGATACTGCCGGCGAGAATCCGTCCGGTGTTCGCGGAATCCGTCGCGGCTCATCTTGTGGCCTCGATGCTCAAGCCTCCATTCGACCATGTTTGCGCAAGCGACGGCGTGAAGGGCAAGCGGATTATTTACAACCGTGTGCTTTCGAGCACGAATGCAGAAGGGTTGTTCTAGCGGACCGCTTACTTGAATTTCCAGAACTTGTACAGGTATTTGGCGGTCTGGACGGGCGTCTTGAGGAAGGCGCTCTTCTTGTACCCGCTCAGGGCGAACCCCTGCAGTACCTTGTAGAGGCCAATCTGGTCTTCGCGATTGATGGCGAGCAGGAACCTGCGGAACTTGTACTCGAAATCGTGCGTCTTGCCGAAGTACTCGTAGCAGCGCTTTTCGTACTGCTTGAGGAAGTTGCGGCTGAGTGCCGCAGCCTCGCCGGAGGTTGCCCTGAGGCCCATGTCCACGTAGTCGGCGCAGAATCGGCCGGCCCTCATCGCGGCCGCGATGCCACCACCCGTGAGCGGGTTGGTGTGGTGGGCGGCGTCGCCCACGAGGGCCAGGCGGTCGAGCGTGTAGTCCTTGAGCGTGCTGGAAACAGGCACGAGCCCGCCTACGGTATGGTTGATCTTTGCCCCCGGGAAGAGTTTTTCGAGCCATTCCATCGTGATTTCGAGAATGTTGCCTGCATGCTTGCCCGCGGCGAGAAACCCTGCGCCGAAGTTCGTGACGTTCGACTTCTGCTTCGGGAAACTCCAGATGTAGCCGTCGTTGATAAAGTCGTGTCCCTGCCAGAAGGTGAGGTAGTCGGGCTTGGTCAAGATTCCCTGCACCTGGATGTCGACACCCGTGCACGTTTCGCGCGGGTCCTGGACGCTCTTGAGGCCCACCATGCGCCCGATGCGGCTTTCCACGCCGTCGGCCGCGATGACCATCTTCGCAAAAATTTCCTGCGTGCCCGTTTCGGTCACGCTACCGTCGCCGTTGCCTTTCCCGAGCACGACTCGCACCATGCGGGCATCGCCCTCGACATCGCCCACGAATTCGGCACGTGCGCAGGTCTCTACCTGGGCGCCGTCGTCGGCTGCAAGTTTTGCGAGCCACGGGTCAAAAACTTCGCGGTTGAGCATGATGCCCGTGTTCGGTTTCGGGACTTCAATGTTCACGCCGTTCGGGCCGTAAATGTAAAGCCCGTTGATGATGCTCTCGATGCAGCTCTCGTCGATGGGGCCGTATGTCTGGAGGTCGGCCAGCGTGGTGCTCGCCTCCCCGCACCGTACCGGGAAGCCGATGCGTTCGCGCTTCTCGAGGAGCAAAACCTTGTGCCCCGCCCGTGCTAAGTTCCTTGCGGCAACGGAGCCGCCGGGCCCGGCACCTATCACCACGACATCGTAACGGGAATCAAGCATCGTTCACCTCCGTAATCGTGAGCGCACCGACGGGGCATGCCTTTGCGCAGATGCCGCAGCGCACGCATTTTTCGGAATCAATCTGCAGGTCGAGCCCGAACATGTCGAGCGCCATCTTGGGGCACACGCCAACGCAGCCCGCGCAGGCGAGGCAGATCTTACGGTCGTGAACGAGTTTTTTCATTGTAAAACAATATAATAAAAAAGATCCCCGCCTTCGCGGGGATGACAAGTAAAAGGTGGTGGGGATGACAAATTACGTGAGTCGTGTCTACTATTTTTGCAATTCGTAGAACGCCATGAGCCATGCCTGGAGGCGTGTCCAATCCTTTTCGCCGTCCTTGCGGATGTAACTTCCCGGGAGGAATGTGACAAAGTCCTCGAGCGTATAGTCGCCGGTGCGGATTCCGCGGATTCCGCCGTAGAATTCTGCGGCGGGTTTCAGGTCGGTGTCGTGGACCGTCTGCCCGTCGATGGCGATGGTCAGGTGCTTCTCGTAGATGACAAGAGAGAAGTGGTGTTTCTTTCCGTCGAAGAATTTTGTCTTTCCGTATACTTCGCTATTGGCCGAGTCGGCGCTAACCTTGAGCATGGTGCACACGGATTGCGGGTCGCTTTCGCATTGGGCAATCTTGAAACCGAGAGTGTCGTTGCCCGCAGAGAAGAGGACGGGCTTCGAGTCGGTGTCGATATCCTTGGTGTCGAGCCAGAAGCTGACTGCGAAACTGTTTTCTTGCCAGTTGTATTCGTGCGTAATGGTGCAGTTGTCGCCAAGGGCGGTCTCCGTCGCCGCCGTATTTTGCTGCCGCTTGTACATGATGCAATATCCGAAGGATTCACTGTGCGTGTTGAACAGCGTGTCTTCGAACGTAGTCCCGGGTTCTATGGTGGCATGGAGGTGCTGGATGTTGGGGTAGATTTCGTCAGTGATGTAGCCGCCCTGTAGCCAGCGGGCTGTTAGCGTATCCTTGCCAATCCTTCTGACGGACATCCAGTAGCGGGCTTCCTGCGTTTCGCCTTCGGCCTTCAGCGAGAAGATGCGGTTGCCGAGCTCGTCGACGAGCGGATCGGGGGTGTTGCCGTAGTCGTCGTTTTCCGGGTAATCGTAGACCTTTGTCGAAAGCTTGTAGGGGATGAACAGGGAATCCAGTGTGGGTTCAAGCCCGAGGGAATCGAGCAGGTGGAGTGCGCGTTCGGGGAGCGCGAGCCTGATGGAATCGACTGCATAGCCACCGCCTCCCACGCCCCAGAAGAATGTGCTGCCGGGCTTGAGTTCCAGGGTGCCCCCCGATTCTTGCGCCTTTCCTTCGTGCCAAATCCATTTGGCGCCGATTATTCCCGGGGGGACTCCTTCGATGGTGAGGTAACCGTTTTCGATGTCCTCTTGCGTGATGGCCGCGCAGACGAAACTTCCTTCGAAGCAGATGGAATCGGCGTCAACATTGTGATGATCACGCAATTCTGCCGTGGCGATGTTGAGTGTCGCCGGTTCGCCGATTTCGATCTCGTGATGGACGATGCTCGAATCACGCGAGGAGAAATAATGGTAGTCGTAAATGAAGCCGACCAGCGTATCTTTCTTGATGGCGGCCTTTGCGAAAAGCCTTGCAGTGCATCCGTGACGCCGGGTGCAATCGGCGATGCTGTCGAACGCGAACGTTCCGTCGTCATCCGAAAGGGTAGAGTCGAGGACTATGGTGTGGTGGGTGAGGGAGTCGTCGCCTGTGAAGTACACGCGTGCCTGCGGGATGGGCTTGCCGTCCGTTCCGTTCACGATGCCGGTCACCTTTACGTATTCCGCCTGGGCCGTCTGTCCCGATTCCGTCTCGGTAATCACACCTGTGGTGTCCGTGCCGTTGCTGCATGCGCTGAGGAGCGCGAAAACCGCCCCCGCGAACAGGATGACATTCGAATAAATATTTCGTCCAAACATAAAACCCCTACTCCAAATTCGAAAACAGGTGGATGTTCATCTGGTAGACGCCGTCGGCATGCTCCTTGTCCTCGCCGATGATGCGCCTTGCCTTCGCCTTGAATTCCTGCAGTTCGGCCTCGAGCTTCTTGTACGCCTCGCTCGAGATGCTGAACGTGAGAGTGCTCATGACGGTCGGCTTCTTGGGCGGCGTGATGAGCGCCTGTTTCGAGAGCTCGAAACACTGCAACTGGTACTGCTTGATGAGTTCCGCGTTGTTGTACGGCCCGCTGCTGATGCTTTCCTTGGTGGGTTTCCAGAAGCCTTCTTCGTTCTTGCGGGCAAGCCCGAGGCGTTCCAGCAGGGCGAGCGAATCCTTCAGCTTGCCGAGAGGGACCTTCGGGAAAATCCTCTTCTGCACGGGCGCCATGTCGTCGCCCACGTCCATCGCGTCCAGTATGGCGAAGAGCGCGCTGTGGTACCAGCGGCTATAATATTCGTAGGCGTCTTCATTTAATATGTGCTGCGGGTTCGGGTGCAGTTTCAGCAGTTCCTGCATCGCTGCGTTGCGGGCGGCGTCGTTTTTCGCCTGGTCGAGTTCCACCATCGTCTCGAAGTACTTCGCCTCTTTCTTGTCGAGTTCGAGGATTTCGATGAACTTTGCCACCATGCGGGGGCTGACCTTCTTGCCCCTGAGGACATCGGCAAAGTAGCTGCGGCTCTTCTCGAGCCCGAGAAGGTTGCAGATTTCGGTACGCGTAAAGCCGGGTTCCGCCTTGGCGCGGGCGGTCTGGTATTCTTCCAGGAACTTGCGGAAGTGCGTAAACTGGTATATGTCTAGGTACTGGTTCATAGCTTTTGGGCCCGGTGTGGGCGCTTCCTATAATATAGATAAAAAACTTCAAAAATGAGAACTTTTTTGAGAACAAAAAGGGGAAAGAGGCGTAGAAAGGCTTCCGGAATGCGCATCTCCTTGATACTCTTTGAGATAAAAGAAAAATAAAAGATTCCCGTAAAGAACAAAGATGCTCCATTCGGGCGGAAAATTCCGCCCATAAAGGCGATTTTTCTATCTTTTGGCGCGAATTTTATGAGGTAATCCTTATGGGTAATGAGGCAGAAAAGCCGAGTATCATTACGTCCTCGCTTGACTTCCTGGTCAACTGGGGCCGAACCAATTCCCTGTGGCCGTTCCCCTACGGTACGGCTTGTTGTGCAATCGAGTTCATGAGTACGGAAGTGGGCCGCTACGACCTTTCGCGTATCGGGTCTGAGTATGTGCGTTTTACGCCGCGTCAGTCCGATGTGCTTTTGGTCTCGGGTACGATCACCTACAAGCAGGCTCCGATTCTGAAGCGTATCTACGAGCAGATGGCCGAACCGCGCTGGGTTATCGCTATGGGCGCATGCGCCTGCTCGGGCGGTTTTTACGACTGCTACTGCACGGTTCCGGGCATTGACCACATTATCCCTGTGGACGTGTATATCGGTGGCTGCCCCAGCCGTCCGGAAGCGTTCTTCGATGCCATGTTCGACCTGCAGAAGAAGATCAAGGACGAATCTTACATGAAGCAGCGCGCCGAACAGGTGAAGGACCAGCTCGAGATGATCAAGGCGAAGACTGCCGAAGCCAAGGCCAATGCGAAGGCCTTTGCCCAGGAGAAGGTTACCGACATCAAGGACTTCGTCGTTGAAAAAGAACAGAACATTGTTAAGAAAGCCCAGTTCTGGAAGGAGTAGAAGATAATGACTGCTGAAGAAATCTTCTCTTGCCTGGAAGAAAAGTTCGGCGCGAAACGCGAAACTCTCGACAAGTGGAGCGTGACTGCCGTGCTGAGCGCCACCTACCTGCGCAATGCGGTTGAATTCCTGAGGGATGGTGACGCCGCGAAGTTCGAGATGCTCGTGGATATCGCGGGCATCGACTACCTGACCTACCCGAACCACGAGGGCCCGCGCTTTGCGGTGGCCTATGCGCTCAAGAGCATTTCGAACCCGGGACTCCGCATCCGTCTGAAGGTGCTGGTCGGGGAGGATAACCTCAAGGTCCCGACCATTAGTGACCTGTATGCGAACGCCAACTGGTACGAACGTGAAGTCTACGACCAGTTCGGAATCGTGTTCGATGGCCACCCGGACCTCCGCCGCCTGTTGAACCACGTTGAATTTGTCGGTCACCCGCTCCGCAAGGACTACCCGGCCCAGAAGCGCCAGTGGCTCTCCACCAACGACTACCTGCTCCCGGAACTTGAAAAGCGCCTGCAGGACCTTGGCTACAGGGTCATCCAGCGCAGCAAGGAAGTGGAGACAAACGATAACGAATTCTTGGAAGGGAGTATCAAGGAATGATTGTACTGGATAAGAATGGCGATAAGCTGAACCTGATGCCCCTGAACGTGGGCCCGAGCCACCCGGCCACTCACGGCTGCTTGCGCTTTTTGGCCGCGATGGACGGCGAGACGATTGTCGCGAGCGTAGAAGAAATCGGATACCTGCACCGCGGGTTCGAGAAGATGGTGGAACGCGGCACCTGGCAGCAGGTGGTCCCGTATACCGACCGCCTCAACTACTGCTCGGCCATCATGAACAACATCGCGTACTGCCGTGCGGTAGAGAACATGTTCGGCGTAGAAATCACGGAACGTTGCAAGGTGCTCCGCGTAATTGTAAATGAGCTCAGCCGTATCAACGACCACTTCGTGTGCGTCGCGGCGGCCTTCCAGGATTTGGGTGGAACGACTCCGTTCATGTACGCCTTTAACCCCCGCGAAGAAATCATGTGCATCTGGGAAAAGCTCACGGGTGCGCGCCTCACGAACAGCTACGCCCGCATTGGCGGCCTCTACCGCGACAGCTACGATGGATTTGAAAACGATGTGCTTGCGGCCCTTGGTTCTGTCGAGAAGGCCCTGAAGGACCTGCACGCATGCCTTGACCGTAACCGCATCTTCCTCGACCGTACGGTGGGAATCGGCAAGATTTCTGCAGAACGCGCCATCAGCTACGGCTGGACGGGCCCGTGCCTGCGCGCCTCGGGTGTCGCATCTGACCTGCGCAAGGATGAACCCTACTACGATTACGAAACCTACGACTGGGAAGTCGTGGTTGGCACGCAGGGCGACTGCAACGACCGCCTCCAGGTGCGTCTCGCTGAAATCGAGGAATCCGTGAAGATCGTGCGCCAGGCCCTGAAGCGCCTTACGCCAGGGCCGGTCGACATCGTCGACCCACGCATTCGCGTGCCGGCGCACAAGCTCGCCTACCAGGATATGGAAGGCCTCATCGGGCGCTTCAAGAGCGTGTACGAAGGCATCCGCGTCCCCGAGGGAGAATACTACTGCGGAAGCGAGTGCGCGAACGGCGAACTCGGCTTCACGATTGTTTCTGACGGCAGCGGCCATCCGTACCGCATCAAGGTGCGCCCACCCTGCCTCACGCAGTTTGCCGCATTCCACGAACTTGTGGAAGGTGGCCAGCTTGCCGACTCCATGGCCGTACTTTCGGGCCTCAACATTATCGCTGGAGAACTTGACCGATGAGAGAACATATTCAAGGTGCAGTCCAGTTCGTTTCGAACAACCGTTTAAAGTTCGACCGTCCCGCGCAGCCCATCGAGGCCCTGCCGGATCCCGGCCAGACGTTCGGTTATGTAAACAAGGAAGTTCCGCAACCCTCCCCGAAGGAAGTGCTCGCAAAGCTTGAGACTCCTGAAATCAAGGAACGTTGCGCTGACCTGCTTAGCCGCTATCCGGTGGGCCAGGGAGCCCTCCTCGAAGTGCTGTGGCTCGTGCAGGGCGTGTTCGGCTGGGTGCCGCGCGAAGGCATCCGTTGGGCGGCCAAGGTTTGCGGTTGCGCGCCGGCCCATGCGCTCGGTGTCGCGACCTTCTACACCATGTATAACCACGCGCCGAAGGGCAAGTTCCTGCTGCAGTTCTGCCGCAACATCAGCTGCACCATCAAGGGTGCGCCGGCTCTGATCGCGCACGTGGAAAAGTCCCTGAACATCAAGACGGGCGAGACAACTCCGGACGGCCTCTTCACGCTTTTGCAGGTGGAATGCCTCGGTAGCTGCGGCAACGGCCCGATGATGCTCGTGAACGACGACTTCGCGACCGACGTGGAAAACGACCAGCTGGTGATGAAGCCGGGGACGACGCTTACCGAAGAAAGCATTGCCCGCATCCTCAAGTGGTGCTATGCCCACGAAGACAACGTCCCGAAGCACGATGTTCTCGGTGGAATCGTGAAGGGCCACGGCGGCCACCCCGGCGCTCCGGGTGCTACGGCCAAGCCGCAGGTCGCCGACTACGCTCCGCCCTCTCCGGTTTTGAACGTGAAGGCCGAAGCCGACGAAAACGGCGCCACTCTCACCTGGAAGGGCGCTCCCGAATTCACGAAGATTGTGGTCGAAAAGAAGAACGGCTCCAAGTGGGACGTCGTTGGCGAACCCGGCGTGAAGGACAAGGCTTTTGTGGATGCTGCCGGCAAGGTCGGCGACGTGTACCGCATGATTGCAACTTCCGGTGAACGCACGGCGAAACCTTCTAACGAGGCCGTCACCACCCAGAAGCCGGCTCCGGTCGAGGAGGCTAAGTAATTATGGCTGAATGTGTAAAAGTTTGTACGCAGAATTTTGGCAAGGGTGCCCAGGACATCGAAGTCTACAAGAAACTGGGCGGCTATGCGAACATTTCGGAACGCCTGTTCAACATGAGCCAGTTCGAGCTCATCGACTACGTGCAGCGCTCTAACCTGCGTGGCCGTGGCGGTGCAGGCTTCCCGACCGGTATGAAGTGGAGCTTCGTTCCCCGCAATTCCGGCAAGCCCGTGTATATCGTGGTGAACGCCGACGAAGGCGAAGGCGGAACGTTCAAGGACCACTTCTTGATGCTCGAAGATCCGCACCGCTTGATCGAAGGCCTGATTATTGCAGCTTGGGCTCTCGGTAGCCGTGCTGCCTACATCTACTGCCGCGGCGAGTTCCTACCTTGCATCGAGAGCATCAACAAGGCGCTGAACCAGGCATACGCTGCCGGCTACCTCGGCGAAAACATTATGGGCACCAAGTTCTGCTTCGATATCTTCGTGCATCGCGGCGCCGGCGCCTACATCTGCGGTGAAGAAACTGCTCTTATCAACTCGCTCGAAGGCCAGAAGGGCCAGCCCCGCCTGAAGCCGCCTTTCCCGGCGGTGAGCGGTGCATGGAAGAGCCCGACTTGCGTGAACAACGTGGAGACCATCATGGCGCTCCCGTGGATTCTGCAGCATGACCCGAGCGAATATGCCAAGATGGGTACGCCCCGTGCCGGCGGTACGAAGGTGTTCTGCATCAGTGGCGACGTGAAGAATCCGGGCGTGTACGAGGCTCCTCTCGGAACCCCGATGATGACGATGATCAACGAATATGCCGGTGGTGTCGTGGGCGGAAAGCTCAAGGCCGTGTTGCCGGGCGGTTCCTCTTGCGCTCCGCTGACTGCCGAAGAAGCGGCGGTCGCGACGATGGATTACGAATGCCTCGCCTCGATGAAGACGATGTTCGGTTCGGGCGCCATGATCGTGATCAACGATACCCACAACATGGTGGACCTCTTGAACTGCCTCGGCAACTTCTATAGTCACGAATCTTGCGGCCAGTGCACTCCGTGCCGCGAAGGTACGGGTCTTCTGCACCGCATGCTGAATCTGATTGTCGAAGGCAAGGGCCACGACGGCGACGTGGAACTGATGCAGAGCCTCTGCGGCGGTTTTGGCGGCGTGACGATTTGCCCGCTGTCCATTTCGCTTGGCGGCCCCGTTTCGAGCTACACGGCGAAGTTCCGTGCGGACTTCGATGAATATATCGCAAAGAACCCCGACCACGCCAAGCCGCGTGTTCAGGAAACCTATCGTCCTGGAATTTTCTGGTAATAATATGAGTAACTACTACAACATGCCGAAACTCCCGACCGAGAACAGCCCGAAGGTGGAAATCTTCGTGGACGACAAGCCGGTGATGGTTCCTGGCGATACGAACCTCCTCGAGGCCCTCAAGGCCGTCGGGATTGAAACACCCCACGTATGTTACCATCCTTACCTCCCGGTATCAGGTAACTGCCGCCAGTGCCTGGTGGAACAGGAAGGTCCCCGCGGCCGCATGCTCGTGATTGCCTGCTACACGCCGGTTGCCCCGGGCATGAAAATCTACACGCCTGCCTCCAGCGCCCGCGTGAAGAACGCCCGCAAGGCCACTCAGGAATTCATGCTGGTGAACCACCCGCTCGATTGCCCCATCTGCGACAAGGCCGGTGAATGCACCTTGCAGGAAAACTACATGGAAGCGGGCCAGAACGAATCCCGCATGCGTCCCGAATACGGCAAGAACTACCACGGCAATCCGGCGCACCAGTTCATTGACGCCAAGGGCCAGCTCCGTGGCGGCAAGCATGTGGACTTGGGCCCCCGTGTGTTGCTCGACGAAGAACGCTGCGTGCAGTGCGACCGTTGCGTGCGCTTTATGCGTAGCATCGCAGGTTCGGAACAGCTGCAGCTCGCCGGCCGTGCCGACCACACCTACATCACCACGTTCCCGGGCGAAAAGCTCGACCACGAATACGACCTGTGCGTGACGGACGTGTGCCCGGTGGGCGCCATGACTGCGAAGTACTTCCGCTTTCAGAAGCGTGTCTGGCTGCTTTCCCACACGCCGACCATCTCGATGGACGATTCCCTCGGCGCGAACATCTGGCTTGACCATGCCGATGGCCGCATCTACCGCGTGATGCCGCGCTGCAACCCCGAAGTGAACCGCAGCTGGCTTTCGAACACGAGCCGCCTTGCGTTCCAGCAGTTCGACAAGAACCGCTTGCCGGCGATGGGCTTCCGCGTGATTCAGGAAGTCATTTCTGAAACCAAGTCTGTCGGGGGCAAGGTCGCCCTCGTCGCGGGTGGCGCCTGCACCATCGAGGATTTGGCTGCGCTCCGCATGCTCAAGGATTCCTTGGGCGACTCCGCCGAACTTTTCGGCGGGACTTTCAAGAAGGTCGGTGCCCCCGACGGCATCGCCATGAGCGGTGACCCGATGGCGAACCGCATGGGCTTCAAGCTGATGGGCGTGCCCGATGACAACCTTGCCGATCTCGTGAAACGCGCCGGTGAATTCAAGGTGCTCGTGACCGTGAACGCGGACCTCTTCGGTGAAGATGCCGCCGCGGCTTCTGCCTTGGAAAAGATTCCGAGCCGCATCGCGCTCTCGGCATTCAACGATGCGACCGCCGCGAAGGCGACTCTCGCATTCGGCATCCGCCACTGGAGCGAAATTCAGGGATCGATGGTGAACAGCCTGAACATCCTCCAGAAGCTGAATGCATGTCCGGTCTGCCCCGACGAAAAACTCCGCCCGGCCTACGAGGTGCTCTCGGAGCTTGCCGGAGCAAAGTTCGGCTGCGCATCCGAGGCCTTCAGACAGGCGGGCGCATACGCCCCGGCCCTCTCCGGCCTTACCTACGATTCTATCAAGAGCACAGGCAATCTCCTCGAAGGAGGTAACGCATAATGGATATTATCGAATCCAAAACCTGGGTGGAATGGCTCATCACGATTGCGAAGTTCGCCTTCTGCTTCGTGCCGGTCCTCTACATCCTGTTGCTGATTCCTATGGAACGCCGTGGCGCCGGCTTCATGCAGGACCGCCAGGGACCTAACCGTTCCTACATCAAGATTCCCTACTTCGGAAAGATCCGTCTGTTCGGCTACGTGCAGAACATGTGCGACGGTACCAAGCTGTTCTTCAAGGAAATGTTCGCCCCCGCGGGCGTGAACAAGGTGCTCTACTACGTGGCTCCGGCAATCCCGTTCGCCATCGTGTTCCTCTCACCCTGTGTGATTCCCTGGTTCGGCCCGATGGTGTTCGAATGGGGCGGCAAGATGGTCCGCATCCCGGGATCCATCATCGATTCCGACGTGGGCGTGCTCCTGCTGTTCGGTTTCAGCTCGCTTTCCGCGTTCGGCGCCGTATTGGCCGGTTGGGCGTCCAAGTCCAAGTACAGCTTCCTCGGTGCGCTGCGTACGAGTTCCATGACCATCAGTTACGAAGTGTGCCTCGGCCTCTCGATGATGGGCATCCTGCTCCTCGCGGGTTCCTTCAACCTGACCGATATCGTGACCTGGCAGGAACACCACGTGTGGGGCATTGTCGCCCAGCCGGTGGCGTTCTTCTGCTTCCTCATCGCGAGCATCGCTGAAACCGGCCGTGCCCCGTTCGACGTGGCCGAAGGCGAGCCCGAACTGGTCGCCGGCTACCATACGGAATATGGTGCCATGCAGTTCGGCCTCTTCTACATGGGCGAATACTCGCACATCTGCATCAACAGCTTCCTTATCGCGACGCTCTTCCTGGGCGGCTACGCGGTTCCGTTCGTGACGACCGAGACGATGCAGGCCCACATGGGCGGCTCGCTTGCGGTGCTCTGCGGCATCCTCGCGTTCCTCGCTCTCGCGTTCCTCCACATGGTTCACCGCTACTCGAAGAAGCTTGCCGCTACGGCCCAGACTCATCGCTTCGAGGTGCTCCGCGAATACAAGCTCTACAATATCATTGCGTGGGCTGCCGTTGCGGTGTTCGTCATCCTCGGCGTCTGCGCCTGGTTCTTCTACAATCCGTCGAACATGGTCGTGAACGGTGTTGCCGTGGGCAGCCTCGCGACGGCTCTCGGTACGGCGCTCATCCACCTGCTCGTGCTCGTGGTGAAGAGCGTCATGTTTTGCTGGGTGTGGATCTGGGTGCGCTGGACTCTTCCGCGCTTCCGCTACGATCACGTGATGAACCTCGGCTGGAAGATTATCTTGAACATCGCCCTCATCAACCTCGTGGTGACTGCGGTCATCGCTAAACTCGTAGGGGGTAACTAATGCGTGTTATTAGACAGAAACCCATGACGTTGGGCGAACGCCTCTATATTTTCGAGGCCCTTCGCGGTCTGTGGACGACTCTCAAGCATGCCGCCCGCGGCCTGTTCCGCTATGAGACTCTTCCGACGATTTCGTATCCGGAAGGAAAGCCCGAAGTCCGCAACACTTACCGTGCCAAGCATCGCCTGATGCTTCGCCCCGATGGCACCCCGCGCTGTGTCGCTTGCGGCATGTGCGCAGCGGCCTGCCCCGCGCACTGCATCTTTATCGAGGCTACGGCCAGTGACGACCCGCGTATCGAGAAGCGCGTGATGCGTTTCGATATCGACCACCTGACCTGCGTGTTCTGTGGTCTCTGCGTCGAAGCTTGCCCGGTGGATGCGCTCCGCATGGATACGAAGGAAATGGTCTTTGAACACCGCAACCGCGATGACTTTGTCGCCCACCTCTACGATCTCACCAACTGGGATCCGAAGGATTATCCGGACGACGAACAGAGTCAGGTGGCTCCCGGTGGAACCAAGAATGCCGAGGCCCTCAGGGTCTGGGGAATGGAGGTTAAGTAATGCTTGCCCTTATTTATTTCATCATTCTCGCGGTGATTGCTCTCGGTGCTGCTACCTGCGTACTGCTGAGCCGTCATCCTCTTTACGGGGCGCTTTCGCTCGTCGTTTCCATGGTGTCGCTCGCCGGCATCTACGGCCTTCTCGGTAGCCCCTTCCTCGGGGTCGTGCAGGTTATGGTTTACGCCGGCGCCATCATGATGCTCGTGACGTTTGTCATCATGGTGCTGAACGGTGCCCGCGATTCCCGGACGCCGATGTTCGACAAGGTGTCGCTCTTCATCATCCCCGCGGTTCTCGTGCTTGCGGCGCTCGTGGGTGTGGCTCTTGTCCGTGCCCCGCTCGGCTTCGATGCTGCGACAATCCGCGGCTCCGTGGCGGTGACGTCGGAAACTCTCTTTAACGTGGCCCAGGGCGGCCCGGGTTACTTTATCCTGTTCGAGGTGCTTGGCCTGCTCCTGCTCTCTGCTATGGTGGCGGCCGTGCTCATGGCCAAGAAGCGCCTCGGTTCTGTGGATTCTGAAAACGTGGAGGAAAAACACTGATGGAACTCCAACCCATTTTCATTCAGATTCTTGCCTTGGCAATCTTTGCCGTCGGCATCATTGTTGCCATCTCGCGTCGCAACCTGTTCTTCGTGCTGATGGGCATTGAACTTGCCTTGAACGCCGTGAATCTCTCGTTCGTGGGGTTCGCGAAGACGCTTCCTGCCGAAGCGAGCCTTACGGGCCAGATTGTGCCTCTGTTCTCCATCGCCATTGCGGCTGCCGAAGCGTGCGTGGGTTTTGCGATGGTCATCCTGATCTTCCGCAACCGCGAAAGCGTCGATGCGGATTCCTATTCCAACATGAGGGGCTAAGCGATGACAAATTTACCTTTGTGGCTCATTCCCCTGTTCCCCCTGCTGGGAACGATTCTCCTCGGTACGATTGCTGTCGTTTCTTCCGGTAGCAAGAAGGGCGCAGCCGAAAACATCGTGGGTGGACTTGCCGTCATTTTCCCGGCCATGTCCTTTGCCTGCGTGACGGTCCTGGCCTGTGGAATGCCGGAATCCGGAATCCGTGAAACCCTCTGCAACTGGATCGATTTCCCGCTTCTGCATGTGGATATCGGATTCCTGTTCGATGGGCTTTCCCGCATCATGCTCCTGTTCGTCACAGGAATCGGAACGCTTATCGCGCTCTACTCTATCGGCTACATGCATGGCGACCGCGGCTTCGCCCGTTTCTTCGCCTACATCAACCTGTTCCTGTTCAGCATGATCGTGCTTGTGCTTTCGGACAACCTCCTCCTCACGTTCTTCGGTTGGGAAGGTGTGGGTCTCTGCTCTTACCTGCTCATCGGCTTCTGGAACAAGGACCTCAAGAACTGCAAGGCGGCGAACAAGGCGTTCATCGTGAACCGCGTGGGCGACATTGGATTCCTTCTCGGAATGCTTTGCCTCCTCTCTATTGGCGGTGCCGCGGTCCTCAACTACGACATTTTCAACCAGTTCATGCAGATGATTCTGAACGGCGGCCATCTTGACTTGGTGTTCACGCTTCTCACCTTGACGGGTGTGTTGTTCTTCGTGGGATGCACCGGCAAGTCCGCGCAGATTCCGCTCCTGACCTGGCTTCCTGACGCCATGGCGGGTCCGACTCCCGTGTCCGCGCTCATCCACGCGGCGACGATGGTCACGAGCGGTGTGTACCTGGTGGCGCGCATGGGCAAGATGTTCTGCATGCTGCCCGAGGTTTTGCTCCTCATTGCGTTTGTCGGTATGTTCACTGCGCTCTGGGCTGCCATTACGGGCCTCTTCCAAAACGACATCAAGAAGGTGCTTGCCTACTCGACAATCAGCCAGCTCGGCTACATGTTCATGGCGGCGGGCGTCTGCGCGTTCGATGCCTCCATCTTCCACGTGTTTACGCACGCCTTCTTCAAGGCGGCGCTCTTCCTTGGCGCGGGTGCGGTTATCCACTCGCTGGCCGGGGAACAGGATATGCGCAAGATGGGCGGCCTCCTGAAAAAGACCCCGGTCACGGCTTGCGTCATGATTTTTGCGTTCTTCGCGATTGTCGGGTTCCCGGGTTTCGCTGGCTTCTGGTCCAAGGACCTGATTCTCGAAAAACTCGTTTCTAACGGCCCTGTCATTGCGATGCCTTTTGCTCTCGGCGGCTCGGTGAACGTGCCTGTTGGAATGATTCTCTATGTGGTTGGCCTTGCGACGGCCGTTATCACGGCGGTCTACATGGGACGTCTCATTATCATGACCTTCTTTGGTGAATACCGCGGAAGCAAGGAGAGCGAGGCCCATATCCATGAGGCTCCGGCCGTGATGCTCATCCCGATGGTTGTGCTCACGTTCGGTTCCATCTTCGCGGGCTACCTCTGGGCGGACATGATCGGCATTACGTTCTTCAAGGATTCCCTCGCTGCGGCCCTGGGTGGTGCCGAGGCGGTTGGCGAAAGCATCCTGTCGGTGCATCACGTGAACCCGGTGCTGTTCGCGGTACTCGGCACGCTGGCTGCCCTACTGGGTATGTTTATCGCCTGGCGCGTCTATGCGAATAAGAAAATTCCGACCCCCAAGGATTCGGGTGCTCCGGAAGGTTCTGCGGCGGCATGGACGTTCGTGTGGGACTACATCCATGTTGGATTTGTTTTCCCGGTGCGTGTGATTGCCTGGATTTGCGATGTCGTTGTCGACAAGTTCCTGCAGGCGTTCCAGTGGACGCTTGGTGCAATCGGGGAAATCCTCGGTGATGGCGCGAGTACTTTCCAGGTCCGCAGGGTGCGTCTCCAGCTTGCGCTCAGCATTACGGGGGTCGCGCTGATTGTGCTCGTCGCCCTGTTTGCCGAAGGCATCGTCGGTATTCCGGACTTTGTCTTTAAACTCATCGATAGTGTAAAATCTCTTCTCGGGAGGGTAATCTAATGCTTTTACATCTCCTCGTCTTTGCGCCGTTCGTTGCGGCCATCCTGATGGTTCTCAACTCCAAGGAGGACTTCAAGGCCTCGACGCACATGGCGATTCTTTTCGGGATTGTTTTTGCCGGCATGTCGGTTGCGCTGGTCGCTAATGGCAACATGGCGACGACCCCTGTCGAGTGGTTCCATATTCCGGGTTGCAAGGGCCCTGCCTACTACTATCTCTATAGCCATGGCCTGGGCGCCTGGATGGTGTTCCTGTCTTGCGGGCTTTCGCTGGTCGCCCTTATCTCGGCGCGCGGACACCTGGACAAGAACTACCGCAACTTCGCTATCGGCATTTTCGCGCTCATGGGTGCGATGAACGGAACGTTCCTCGCTGCCGACGCGGTGCTGTTCTTCTTCTTCTTCGAGGCCATGGTGATTCCCGCGGCGCTTCTCATTGCGGGTTTCGGTGGCGAAAAGCGGAAGCAGGCTGCGATGACGTTCGCGATTTACACGCTGGTGGGTTCTGCCCCGATGATGGTCGCTCTCTGGTACCTATTGACCATTGCCGACAATTCGCTGGTGCTTTCTATCGTGCTCGCGGTCCAGACGATGCCCCAGAGCGCACAGCTGCTTGTATTCTTGAGCTTCCTGCTCGCATTCCTCGTGAAGACTCCGATTTTCCCGTTCCACGGCTGGCAAGCGATAACGTATTCCGAAGCTCCGGCTCCGCTTTCGGCTATCCTTACTGGCGCGATGAGCAAGGCGGGCGTTTTCGGTTTTATCGCCTGGATGCTCCCGATCTTTACGCTTGATGTGCCACAGATTATGACGGTCCTGTGGCTTGGCCTTATAACCGCGATTTACGGGGCGCTCATGGCGCTCCGCGCGACTGACGGCAAGAAACTGCTCGCCTACAGTTCCATGAGCCATTTGGGCATCGCGGTTGCTGGCGTATTCAGCTTCTCCGAGTCGATGCTTTCGGCTGTCCTCGTGCTCCTGGTGGCGCATGGCATTTCTGCCGGTGTTCAGTACTTCTTGCTCGGGGTTGCCGAACGCATGACGGGGACTCGCAATATCGAGGAAATGGGCGGACTTTCGCATACGAATCCTGTGTTCGGATTCCTCTTTGGCGCTGCGGGCGTCCTGGCCCTCGCGGTTCCCGGTACGGCCGGGTTCATCGGGGAATTTGGCGTCCTCCTTTCTGTTTGGGACATGAACCCGTTCTGTGCTGGCGTCGTGGGCTTCTGCATGATCCTCTCGGCGGCCTACATGCTGCGCTTTATCCAGAAGGTCATTTTTGGAACGCCTGCCCGCGAATACAAGGAAGGCCCGCGTGCGAGCGCGCTTGAAGGTTTTGCCTATGGCGTGATGCTCCTGCTCCTCTTGGTGTTTGGTTTCCATCCCGCTTTCGTGACAAACGCTCTGCGTGATCTCAACGACTCCACGGAACAGACGGCGGCCATTGACGAAGAAGCCGCTGTCGATGAGGCTTTGCCCGATGCGCTTCCTGTCGAGGATGAAGAAGCTGTGGAGGCGGAACCCCTCGAATCGCACATCGCGACTTCTGCCGACGTGGCGCAGCTCGATTCTTCGCTGACAGCAGCCGGATTCTCTGAAGAGGAGAAGAAGGAACTGATCCGTCAGGTAATCGAAACCGAGGCCAATATGGCGAAGGCGACCGCAGCCGCTCTCGAAAAAGAACAATCTGCTCAACCGACCGTAAAGGACGAGGAGGCTTCCAATGACTAGTCTTGTGATGTTTATGCCGGTAATCGTAGTGGCGCTTGGCGCGCTGGTCTCGCTTGCCGCAGAACCGTTCCTGAACGACGAAAGCAAGCACAAGGTCCTTCCGTGGGTTGCTGCGGTGTTTGTCGCGCTTGGCATGGCGGCGTTTGCCTTGGTGAAGGTGGATTGCGTCTACGATCTGTTCGCGGTGGACCCGGTCCGTCGCTTGCTCGGTGTCTCTGTCCTCCTTTGCGCCTTGCTCGGCATTGGCGGACTCCAGTGGATGCTCGGCCGCGAGAAGATGAAGGGTGGCGAAGCCTACGGGCTCATGCTTCTCGCTTCTTGCGGTGCCCTGCTCATGACGCAGGCGATTGACTTCCTTTCCCTCTTCATTGCCATGGAACTCACGAGTTTCCCGGTCTATGCCCTTGTCGGCATTCGCCGTAAAGACCAGAATGCAGGTGAAGGCGTGTTCAAGTATTTTGTTTCGGGCTCCATATTCAGCGCCTTCTTCCTTTACGGGGTGGCCTTGATTTATGGCGCTACGGGTAGTACGCACATGTTCTCTGCAGTGCTTGAAGGCCGTGGTTCGATTTATGCGGTAGGTATCCTGCTTGTCGTGTTCGGTCTCCTGTTCAAGGCAGGCGCTGCCCCGGTACATTTCTGGGTGGCCGATGTCTATACGGGTGCATCCGTTGCCGTGACTGGCTTCATGGCTGCTGTCGTGAAGGTGGGTGCGTTAGCGGCTCTCGGCTCTGTATGGGTGGGAATCCTCGCGACCCGTGCCGGAGCTCCTGCTGCATGGAACCTTGCAGAACCGGTGAAGTTTGCATCCCAGTCTCCCGCACTTTATTACGTTGTCCTGGTTGTCGCTATCCTCTCGATGGTGATTGGCGCCTTCAGTGGCCTTGCCCAGAAATCCATCCGTCGAATTCTTGCGTTCTCTGCCGTGATGAACGCGGGCTTCATTGTGATTGGCCTCCTGCTTCCGAACTACCTCAAGGAAGGCTCCGTGCAGCTTGGCTCCATGTTCTTCTTCCTGGTGACTTACGCCATCGCAAGTGCGGGCGCCCTGACGGGAATTGCCTACCTTGCCGGTAAAGAAGACAAGAACGAAAACCTGGAAGACATTCAGGGTGTCGGCCGTCGCCGTCCGTTCGTTGCGCTCGGTGTTGCGGTCTGTCTTGCTAGCCTTGCCGGACTTCCGCCTGTCGCGGGCTTCCTCGCGAAGTTTGCTCTGTTCGCAGGAGCCTTCTCTGCGGGAATGACGGCTACGGCCATCTTTGGCTTTGGCCTTTCGCTCGTGGCGGCGGTTTACTACCTTCGAATCGCCTATGTACTGTTTGCTCCCCGCAAGGAACCTTGCCAGTGCAAGTGCTGTTGCCAGACGGATCCCCATTATGGTTATATGCTCAAGTTTACCGTATCGCTTGCTGCTCTTGCCCTGCTTGCGATGAGCGTGCTTCCGGCATCTGCCCTCATCGGCTAGTCTTTAGAGGATAAATCTAAAAGGGAATGCCCTGCCGGATTCGGCGGGGCTCCTTTTTTTATCTATCTTGTTGCACAAGAAAGGGGTTTGCGAAGATGATTTGTCCGGAATGTGGAGAACGATTTAATTTTTACGAGCCGCAGTGCCCGTGGTGCGGGGCTGCGAAGCCTGTTTCCGAAAAGAAATTGCCTGAGGCTGTCGAAGAATCCGAGAAGGTTGAGGAAAAGGAAGTATTCTTTACGTACAAGGCACGCAAACGCCATGGCGGGAAAGTACTGATGGTGGGCAAATATTGTATAGCACTCTTTCTCTTTATGGTCTTTGTTTGCATGCTCGGTCAACTCTTTAGGGAACCGATTACGAAGTATCTTCTTTTAGGCACTTTTATACCTCTTGCTGTATCTGTTGGTTTTTTCTTTGATGCCGGTTACTCCATTAAGGTCGTGCGCGAAATAAAATGTCGCAAGGACGATTTTGTGTTGTACAGGCTCAATGACGAGGCTGTCCTTCCGTTTGGCAAGACGGATATACTAAAAAAGAGGTACAGAACGGGGCTTTTCCGTCATATGTATGTTTTTGTTATTGACAAGGAAATCTTCTTCGTCGACGAACACGATTTCCCCGAAGTTGCCGAAACGATGAACAATCTTTATTTCGGGAAAGACTGAAATTTTTAAATTTGCAAAAAAAGGATTTATCATGGATAAGATTTATCGTTCGGGTATCGGTTTTGACGTTCACAAGTTGGTGGAAGGCCGCAAGTGCATTATTGGCGGGGTGGATATCCCGTACGAGAAGGGCCTCTTGGGCCATAGCGATGCAGACGTCTTGCTGCATGCCATTAGCGACGCCCTGCTGGGTGCCGCAGGCCTCGGCGATATCGGCACGTACTTCCCGGATACCGACCCGGCCTTCAAGGGCGCTGACAGTCTGGAACTGTTGCGCAAGGTGGGCGAGGAGGTCAAGAAGGCGGGTTACGAGATTGTCAATATCGACAGCATCGTGATGTGCGAACGCCCGAAGGTGAACCCGCACAAGGACGCCATGAAGGCAAACATCGCCCGCGTACTCGGGATAGACGTGAAGCAGGTCGGCATCAAGGGTACCACGACCGAAAAGCTCGGGTTTACGGGCAGGGGCGAAGGCATCGCCAGCCAGGCGGTCGCAATGGTAAGAAGTCTGTAAGGAAAAAGGCTCGGGGCACGAGGCTCTCGTTGTCCCTAATTCAACGAGTTTGGTTTACCATTTTTTTGGTGGTTAAATTTTACTTAATTTTTTCTATATTTTACGCCAGCTTTACAATCAACAATTCACCGCCATGAGCCCGAACTAGCTGAAAGGCAGCGACGATGATCCGGTAGTGGCGCTTCATAGGAAGGTCCTATAATTATGACTTGGATGGCGTTAAAAATGTTAGGGTGCCTAGCCCTGCTCATGTTCGGTATGAAGTCCATGAGCGAGGCTTTGCAAAAAATGGCCGGTCCGCAGCTCAGACATGTGCTCGGAACCATGACCACGAACCGTTTCACGGGGATGCTCACCGGCATGTTCGTTACAGCCTCAGTACAAAGTTCGACCGCCACCACGTTGATGACGGTCTCTTTTGTTAATGCGGGGCTCCTTACGCTCATGCAGGCCATCTCGATTATCCTCGGCGCCCACATCGGTACGACGGTAACGGCATGGATCATGAGCCTCGGGTTCTCGTTCAACATCGCGAACTTCGTCTACCCGGCGTTCTTCATCGGTATCATTCTCGTGTACCTGAACAAGAAGCGCGTGCTAGGCGAGTTCCTGTTCGGTGTCGGTTTCCTTTTCCTTGGCCTTACCACCCTTAAAGAAACCGGTTTTACCGTGGTGCAGGACCCGGGGGCAAGCGCGTCTATCAGCCAGTTCTTCGCGCATTTCAGCGAACCGAATTTTTTCAACTCGCTGTTCTTCCTCGTGATGGGAACAATCCTCACGTTGTGTGTGCAGTCTTCTGCCGCCATCATGGCCATCACGATGATCCTCTGCTCCACCGGCGTGCTCCATATTGACCAGGGCATCATGCTCGTGCTTGGCGAAAACATCGGTACGACGATTACCGCGAACATCGTGGCGCTTTCCGCCAATACGCAGGCTCGCCGCGCGGCCCTTGCTCACTTTACGATTAACGTGATAGGCGTTATCTGGGTAATCATCGTGCTCAAGTGGTTCCTCGCTGCCGTCTGTAACGTGGTTGGCTTCGACCTCTCCATCCACATGGGCGAACCGGGTTACGAAAAGAACCTTGCGAAGATTTCCGTGGTGCTCGCCACGTTCCACTCGGCGTTCAACGTCTCGAACACATTCATCCAGATTTGGTTCATCAAGTACATCGAAAAATTTGTTTGCAGGGTCATTAAGCCCAAGAAATCCGATGAAGAGGAAGATTCCCGCCTGCACTTCATTAGCTCAGGCCTGATGGGCACTCCGGAACTCTCGCTCCTTGAGGCCCGCAAGGAAATCAGCCTCTTTGCGACCCGCACTCGCAAGATGTTCAATTTTGTGCCTGACCTTTTGACAATGAAGGAAGAGAACGATTTCGTGAAACTGTTCGCCCGCATCGAAAAGTATGAAGGTATCAGCGACAACATGGAAATTGAAATCGCGAAGTACCTGAATCAGGTGTCGGAAGGCCGTCTGAGCCCCGAAAGCAAGACGACCATCCAAGCGATGCTCAGGGAGATTTCTGAAATCGAGAGCATTGGCGATGCCTGCTACAACATGGCCCGCGCCATCAACCGCAAGTTCCGCAGCAAGGAAGACTTTACCGAAGAGCAGTACGACCACATAAAGCATATCATGAACCTGTGCGACAAGGCGCTCGAACACATGATTGCCGTGCTCGACGACAACCAGCAGGTTGACCTGAACCGTACGTTGAACCTTGAAAATGAAATCAACGACTACCGCAAGCTCCTCAAGGGAAAAAATGTCGCCGATATCGAGAACCAGAAATACAGCTACCAAATGGGCGTGCACTACATGGACGTGGTGAACGATTGCGAAAAGCTGGGCGACTACGTGGTGAACGTGGTCGAGGCTCATGCGAACAAAAAATTCTCTACATAATCCCGCTTGCTTTGTGCGAATTACGGTACGAACCTTGTAAATACGGTGTCAAGAAATCTTTTGTACCGCAAGTTTTTCGTGCCAGTTTTTACAAGTAAAATTTGTGTAAAGTGTAGATAAAACCTTTGCGAAGCCGTTGCTTCAGGTATTGGATAAACGCTGTGGTCTTTTTATCTTGTTGTTGGGTAAATTGTGAATATGATTTACATAGTTGAAGACAATTCCGAAATCCGCGAAATGGAAGCCTACGCTCTCAAGAGTAGCGGTTTTGAGGTCAATGCCTTCGATTGCGGGAAAAGCCTGGACGAGGCTATCAAGACCCACATACCAGACTTGTTTGTCTTGGATATCATGCTGCCGGGCGAAGACGGTCTCAGCATACTGAAGCGCCTCCGCACGCAGGAATCTACTAGCAATGTCCCCGTCATCATGCTTACCGCGAAGAGCTCCGAACTGGACAAGGTCAAGGGACTCGATTTGGGGGCCGACGACTATATCGCAAAGCCGTTCGGTGTCCTGGAATTTGTTTCGCGCGTCAAGGCGCTGCTCCGTCGTTCGGGCATGGTGAATGTCGAAGCGGCTGAACCGAAAATTATTTCGCTCGGGGATGTGTCGCTCGACGAGGCCAAGCACGTCGTCACGGCGGGTAGCGAGAATGTGGAACTCACCTACAAGGAATACGAACTCCTGAAACTTCTCGTGTCACATCCGGGGCTTGTCTATTCCAGGCAGCAACTCCTGGAAAAAATCTGGGGCATCGATTTCAAGATGGATACGCGGACGGTTGATATGCACGTCAAGACGCTCCGACAAAAACTGGGCGAGCGAGGCGCGATTATCCAGACTGTCCGAAACGTAGGGTACAAGGCGCAATGAAGGACCGCATCCGCTACAGCCTGATATACATGGGAGTGATTGCGGCGCTCTTGGCGGTTTTTTTTACCGTGCGTGTATTTGAAGGCGAAATGGCGGAGCAACTCAAGGGACTCCTGCGCGAAAACTTGCGCCTCATTGAAACCTCGTACGCGAATGAATCGCTTGGGGGCGAACCCCAGAAACTTGCGAAATTTGCAAGCAAGGATCTCCGCATCACGCTTGTCGATTCGAAGGGCGGGATTCTCTACGACAGCGATGCCGAAGCGGCCAAGATGGAAAACCACAACGACCGCGAAGAGATTATCGATGCGCTCGCGAAAGGCGTGGGCGAGGACCTGCGTTACTCTTCCACATTGCAGGCGAAGGCGTTCTACTTTGCGAAGCGCCTGAATGACGGAAACGTGCTCAGGCTCGGCATGCGCCAGGCGAACTTGCAGAAGGTGTATTCCAAGACAATCCCGTATCTTGTCGTACTGCTTGCGGCCATTGTGGCGGCAGCCATCCTGATAGCCATCGGGCTCAGCCGTACCTTCGTGAGTCCGCTCAAGAAACTTGTGGATCAGCTCGGTACTCCCGAATGGATGAAAATCGAGAACGTCTACAAGGAAATTGCGCCCCTCGTGAATACCATCCGCAAGCAGGACTTGGAACTGCAGCTGACGATTGAACAGCTTTCGAACGAAAAGCAAAAAATGACTCACCTGAAGGATGAATTCACCGCGAATGCCTCGCACGAACTCAAGACACCGCTGACCTCCATTTCGGGCTATGCGGAACTCATCGAGAGCGGCTTGGCGAAACCCGAGGATGTCAAGATGTTCGCGGGTAAAATCCATAAGGAGGCAAGCCGCCTGCAGTCCATCGCGAACGACATCATCACGTTGTCGAAACTCGACAACCATGGTGGCGAACCGTTCGAGCTGGGTGAAAAGGTGAACCTCTGGAACGTTGCGCATTCCTGTGTAGAGAGCCTCGGCCTGAACGCGAGCAAGAAGTCTATCTCGCTTTCGCTGGAAGGCGAAACATCCGCAGAAATCATCGCGAACTCCAAACTGCTTTACGAAATGATTTTCAACCTGGTGGACAACGCCATACGTTACACGGAGTCGGGCGGCAAGGTCGTCGTGCTCGTGGAACAGGACTCCATTGCCGTGAAGGATACCGGTATCGGAATCCCGGAGGAATGCCAGTCCCGCATCTTTGAGAGGTTCTATCGTGTAGACAAGAGCCGCTCCAAGGAAACCGGCGGAACGGGTCTCGGGCTTGCTATCGTAAAGCACATCGCCGAAGTCCTCCATGCGACAATCCACTTGAATTCGATCGTTGGTCTCGGTACCGAAATCAAGGTCGGTTTTACAACCCTTTCAAAAACGAATAAGGTTTTATGACATTTATGATTCTCAAAATGATCGGTTGCCTTGCGCTGCTCATGTTCGGCATGAAGACGATGAGCGAAGGCTTGCAGAAACTCACCGGCGGGCACCTCCGCGCTGTCCTTGGCACCATGACCAAGCACCGTATCGGAGGCCTCCTCACAGGTACGTTCGTCACGGCCTCGGTGCAGTCTTCTACTGCTACGACCGTTCTTACCGTAAGCTTCGTTAATGCTGGCCTGCTCACATTGAGTCAGGCCATTCCTGTTATTATGGGCGCGAACATCGGTACCACGGCCACGGCGTGGATCATGTCCATATTCGGGTTCCAGTTCAACATGAGCTCGGTAGTGTGGCCCTTCTTCGCCCTCGGTATCATCCTTTCTTACACCAAGAAGAACTCGACCAAGAGCCTGGGCGAATTCGTGTTCGGTTTCGCGTTCATGTTCCTGGGCCTTACCACGCTTCGCGAAAATGCGGTGGCGATGGACCTGGCCCATAACCAGACTGTCATCAACTTCTTTGCGATGACCGGCGGTTGGGGCATCTTCAGCACGCTTCTCTTCCTGTTGCTGGGGAGCATCCTTACGATGTGCGTGCAGTCGTCTGCGGCCATCATGGCGATTACGCTCTTGCTCTGCAGTAGCGGCGTGCTCCCGATTTACCAGGGCATTGCGCTCGTGATGGGCGAAAACATCGGTACCACGGTGACGTCGAACCTTGCGGCCCTTTCGGCAAGTACGCAGGCAAGGCGCGCGGCCTTGGCGCACATGCTCTTCAACGTGTTCGGCGTGGTGTGGGTATTGATAGTGTTCCGCCCGTTCGTGAACATGGTGTGCAGCATCGTAGGGTTCGACCCGACGTTCGTACCGCATACCGAAGAAGAAGTTGCACAGGCGAGCGTCCGTGTGACCTACGCGCTATCTGCCTTCCATACGGCATTCAACCTCTGCAACGTGCTTATCCTCATCTGGTTCATCAAGCCGATGGAAAAAATCATCTGCAAGATTATCCGCGAGAAGGAAGACGGCGAGGATTTCAAGGTCAAGTTTATCAGCGCGGGCCTCATGAGCACTGCAGAACTTTCGCTTTTTGAAGCTCGCAAGGAAATTAACTTGTTTGCTGCCCGCACGCAGAAGATGTTCCGCATGGTGCCCGAACTGCTCGAGATGAAGGACGAAAATGACTTCGTCAAGCTGTTTGCCCGCATCGAGAAGTACGAAGGCATCAGCGACAACATGGAAATTGAAATTGCCAAGTACCTGAACCAGGTTTCCGAAGGCCGCTTGAGCCCCGAAAGTAAGACGAATATCCAGTCGATGCTCCGCGAAATTTCTGAAATCGAAAGTATCGGCGACGCTTGCTACAATATGGCCCGCGCCATCAACCGCAAGTTTAGAAGTTCCGACGACTTTACCGAAGAGCAGTACAACCGCATCAAGCACATGATGCAACTTTGCGACAAGGCGTTAACGAACATGATCGATGTCATTAGCGATGCTGTGACTGCTGACGCAAACCGTACGCTGAATATGGAGAACGAAATCAACGATTATCGCAAGCTCCTCAAGGAGAAAAACATTGCCGATATCGAATCGCAAAAGTACAGCTACCAGATGGGCGTCCACTACATGGACGTGGTGAACGACTGCGAAAAGCTGGGCGACTACGTGGTGAACGTGGTCGAGGCGCATACCAACAAGAAGTTCTCCTCTTAAAGACGGGAAACTGTAATTTTTCTATCTTGGGCATCAGTCAGTTCGAAACCCATCCTGACTCTAAACAAAACTAGGAGCCCCTATGAAAGACGCATTGCTCGTCCTGTCCGGCGGAATGGACAGCACCACGCTGCTTTATGAGCGTGCCGCCAGTATTGCACTTGCCGTTTCGTTTGATTACGGCAGCAACCACAACGACAACGAGATTCCTTTCGCCCGCTTCCACTGCGAAAAGCTGGGAATTCCGCATGTGACGATTCCGCTCAAGTTCATGCACGACTATTTTGAGTCGTCGCTGCTGTCGGGTGCCGATGCAGTCCCTGAAGGCGACTATTCTGCCGAGAACATGAAGTCGACGGTCGTGCCTTTCCGCAATGGCATCATGCTTTCTGTTGCGGCGGGCCTTGCTGAAAGCCGCGGCCTTGAGAAGGTGATGATGGCGAACCATTTCGGTGACCATGCCATTTATCCGGATTGCCGCGAGGAATTCGTGAAGAACATGTCGGCGGCGATTGCGGCGGGCACCTACGCCGGTATCACCATTGACGCACCCTATACGAATATCTCCAAGGCTGATATTGCTCGCAGGGGAAAAACTCTTGGCATAGATTATAGCGCGACCTGGTCCTGCTACAAGGGTGGTAGAATCCACTGCGGAAAGTGCGCAACCTGTCTGGAACGCAAGGCGGCTCTCGCCGAAGCGGGAATCGACGATACGACAGAATACGAGGCCTGATATGTACAGAGTCATCAAACGAATCGAAATTTCCGGAGCTCATAAGCTGTCGCTTCCGTACGAAAGCAAGTGCCGCGGGCTCCACGGCCACAACTGGATTATCACGGTCTTCTGCCAGTCCGAAACTCTTGACGAGAATGGGATGGTGGTCGATTTCTCGCGCATCAAGGAAATTGTCCACGGCAAGCTGGATCACCAGTTCCTGAATGACGTCGTGGATTTTAATCCGACCGCAGAGAACATGGCGCGTTGGGTCTGCGAGCAGGTTCCGCACTGCTACAAGGTTCAGATTCAGGAAAGCGAAGGCAACATTGTCGAGTACGAACGCTAGGGACAGGGCCTGCCATGAAGGTGTGCGAGATCTTTAAGAGCATAGAAGGCGAGGGCCTGCGCATGGGACAGGCCGCGGTCTTTGTGCGGCTTCACGGCTGCAACCTGCGGTGCGCCTATTGCGACTCGATGTATGCGGTCGAAGGCCATGACTACACACAAATGGATGTAGACGAAGTCTTGTCGGCTGTAGACAAATACCGTAGCGAAAGCGGGGCCGGTTGCGTGACGCTCACCGGCGGCGAACCGCTGATTCATGAAGGCGTTGACGAACTGCTTTCGAAGCTATGCGGTGCGGGCTTCGAGGTCAATGTCGAAACCAATGGCACAGTTCCCTGCAAACGGTGCTTCCCGTCGCTTTTTTATACCATGGACTGGAAATGCGGCAGTAGCGGGATGTCGGGCAGGATGCGCATGGAAAATATCGCGACGCTTGGAAAAAATGACGTACTGAAGTTCGTTGTTGGGAGCGTCGAAGATCTGCGCGAAGCAGAACGCGTGGTATCGCAGCTTTCGTTGCTGCGGAAAAGTCCTGCATGCGACATGCCTCATATTTTTGTCTCGCCAGTTTTCGGGACGCTGCCGAACGAAACAATCGTGGATTGGATGCTGGATAGCGAAACCATGACGCGGAATGGCGCCCGATTCCAGGTGCAACTTCACAAAATCGTGTGGGCCCCCGAACGTCGCGGCGTGTAGGCCCTGCTGTTATATTTGACATTATGAAAAAGACGAAAATCCTCTTTGTATGTCACGGGAACATCTGCCGTAGCCCCATGGCCGAGTTTGTCATGAAGGACAAGCTTGCGAAGGCGGGACTCGAGAATTTCGAGGTGGCAAGTGCCGCGACAAGTACCGAGGAAATCGGGAATCCCGTATATCCGCCCGCAAAACGTATGCTTGCAAGCCACGGAATCGATTGTAGCGGAAAACATGCGCGCCAGATGACGCAACGCGATTACGAATATTACGACTATATCGTGCTCATGGATAGAAATAACCTGAGAAATCTGCGCTGGATTCTGGGCGAAGGGCATGACATGTCGAAGGTGTCGCTGCTGATGGACTGGACTGGTGATCCGCGCGATGTGGCGGATCCGTGGTATACGGGTAATTTTCAGGCAACCTGGGATGACGTGAACGAAGGTTGCGAAGCCATCATAGAGAAGTTGGCAAACCGCCCGTCTCTTTAAAATTGCTATTTTTTGTCATGTAAAGTTCCTGCGCGAAGTTGTGCGGGATAATTGAAATTTAAATGAGGAATCTATGAGCGAAAATTCTGCTACCCGTCCTGTCCGCGTGCGTTTTGCCCCGAGCCCCACGGGCTACCTGCATGTGGGCGGCGCCCGCACCGCTATTTACAACTACTTCTTTGCAAAGCACATGGGCGGCACGTTCTACCTGCGTATCGAGGATACCGACCGCAAGCGTTACAACGAGACTGCGCTGCACGACTTGATGCGCGACCTCAAGTGGCTGGGACTTCAGTGGGACGAAGGTCCGGGTTGCGAAGGCGACTGCGGCCCGTACTTCCAGAGCGAACGCCTGGACATTTACCACCGCGAAATCAAGAAACTTTTGGATGCGGGTTGCGCCTACTACTGCTTCTGCACCGAAGAACGCCTGCAGGAAGTCCGCGCCGAACAGGAAAAGAGCCACGTGCCGGTCACGGGTTACGACCGCCACTGCCGCAATATCAGCCGTGAAGAAGCCGAAGCCCGCATTGCCGCTGGCGAAAAGGCTGTTATTCGCTTCAAGGTCCCGGAAACAGGCGTTACCGAATTCGACGACATGATTCGCGGTCACATCAGCTACCAGAACGAACTCCTGGACGACCTCGTGCTCATCAAGCGCGACGGTTACCCGACTTATCATTTTGCAAGCGTTGTCGATGACCACCTGATGGGAACGACCCACGTGCTCCGCGGCGACGAATGGATCAGCTCCACGCCGAAGCACGAACTCTTGTACAAGGCATTTGGCTGGCAGCCGCCTGTATGGTGCCACCTGCCGGTGATTCTCGACAAGAACGGCGGCAAACTCTCTAAGCGCAAGGGAGCCGCTTCCGTAGGCGACTTCCGCGACCTCGGTTACCTGCCGGAGACTCTCGTGAACTACCTCGCGCTCCTCGGCTGGAACCCGGGCGACGATCGCGAAGTCATGACCATCAAGGAAATGGTCGAAAGCTTTACGCTGGAACGCATCAACCCCAAGTCCGCCAGCTTCGACGAAAAGAAGTTGCAGTGGATGAACGGTCAGCACATCCACCTGTGCGACGACGCATTCCTCAAGGGTATCATGAAGGAAGGCCTGGCCGCCAAGGGTATCGACCTCTCGAAGGAACCGGAAGAACGCCTCGACGAAATCGTGAAGCAGCTGAAGCCCCGTGCCCACTTTGTGCAGGACCTGGCCGACATGGCTGTGTACTTCTTCGTGGCTCCGACGACCTACGACGAGAAGGGTGCGAAGAAGCACTTCGGCGAAGGCTCCAAAGAAGTGGCGACGCTCGTGCGTGACATGCTCGCTTCCATCGAAGATTTCAAGACTCCGGTGATCGAGAAGGGATTCTACGACCTTGCCGAACGCTCTGGCCACAAGGTCGGTGAACTCGTCGGTGCCCCGCGTCTCGCTGTGTCTGGCGTTACCGCAGGCCCCGGCCTTTGGGAAATGTTCGAAATCATCGGCAAGGACGAAGTCCTCCGCCGCATCGATGTCGCTCTCCCGTTGATGGGGTAATCTTCGCTGACCCATGCGAAATCTCTTTCCTCATAGGATCCATACGCAGAAGTTGTTCTGCTGCCGTTGTCGTCAGGTGCTCGATCACGGGGTCTATGCACGTGAACCTTATTCCACTTATGGAGGAATGAAACCGCATCTTCCGCTTCTCTGCATGTGTGAAAGGTGCTCGGCTGCGTTTGTCGGCTTTTCGAACGAGTTTGCCTTTTCGAGGCCGATTGATGCGGGCGATTACACCGCTGTGTATGGCTATAGTCGGATTTCTCCGGGAAATTGGCTCTATTTCAAGGAATCGGTCAAGCCGGGGAAGGTCAAAAGCTATTTCAGGACAAATGAACAAGAAATCATTGTCGTGAGCTATGATGGTGGCCAGGACATGAAATTTGTGTTCGACCATCCCGCTCCGGTTCGTGAAAAATCGGCCGAAGGCTATCGCCTACTTCCGGCGCAGAGCGCCCAGACTTTGCTTGGCGATAATATTTACCACACTTTGCGAGATAAGTTTGGTATTGCAGTCGGGCTCGTGAAAGATGGCGACAAGGATAAGTTGGCGACACTGCTCGAAGATGGTTCCGTCTTGTTTATAACGCTTCCGGAACAAGCCCAGAACATTCCTAACGACAAGTTGTCTGATATTGTTCTCAACAAGTTGCGCCAGCTTTTCCCGGATGACGTAAGCAGGGTCTCGGTGACGGTTGGACAGGGCGTTGTCTACTTGGATGGCCTTGTCAGGAGCGTCATGATTAAGCGCTCGCTTCGGGCTTGTATCAACAACATGCCTCGCGTTCGTGGCTGCGTTGACTTTACGAAGGTTATTGCGGAGCCTGGCATGACGGATAAGCGGATAGAAAACGAAATTTACATGTTGCTGGAATCCTTTGGACGAAATGTCTTTGATTACAAGGTAGAAGTAGCAAATGGAAAGGGTAGTGTGTCCTTGTGCTGCTTCGAAGGCCTGTGCCCTAAGGATTTGGAAAATAGGATTGCCGAAGTTCCCGGTTTGCAGGATTTGAACTTCTCGATGGTGTCGTTGCCGGAAAGGGAAATGCGGAATCGAGAAACCTGCCTGGAAATGGAACACAGCTATTCGTTGAATTCTTTGCTCCAGGGGGCCAAGATAAAGGTCTCGTTTGTCGATGACAAGTATTTGCTGGAAGGAAGGGTCCATTCGGCTTTTCAGAAACAGATTGCCCTTGTGAACGCGGTAAAGATGACCCTTTCGACGGCTGTGGAAAATCGCTTGCGCGTGGCTGGAAACTTATAAAAAAGGAGTGCCTATGGCTTCAGGATACGAAAAAATCAACCTTATTAAGAATAAACTAAAGAATCCGATGACCGTGACGCAGTTGGCCTTGGCGCTCGGGTGTGGCATCCGCACCGTTTTCCGTCATCTCGATGTCGTCCAGAAGGAAAACTGCGGTCTTCGCAAGTACAAGAGCGAGGGCGAGACCTTCTATGTTATCCAGCCCGACGAGAAGGTGAACTTTAACCAGAATATCGTCAAGCAACTCGATAAAATCAAGAAGACGATGGCTGCGAATTCCGCTCCCGAAATAAAGACGATAAAGCTTTTGGATAAGGTAATAAGCCTGCTGGAAACGACGGACCCGAACGAATTTAAGCCCGAAGCCATTTCGACAGACCCGGATTACGTGCTGGATTATGGCCCCTTCTGCGATGATAAATTGCAGGATGCGCTTGTCAATCGGGTTCTCAAGTCAATCCACAGCGGAACGGCCATCAGGATTCACTACCGCCATTCGACGGACCATTCCTCGGTCGCCGAAGAAACGAAGGAAGTCTTTCCGGTCAAGGTCATCATGCGCATGGACACGCTCTATCTTGTCGCGGGCGAAGTGGACGACAAGGGAAATCAGGTTTTCAAGAACTACCTTTTTGAACAGATTGACAGCGTGACGGAAACGAACCATGCGTCCCCGAAGTTTGCCTTTGATGAGAAAATGCATTACAAGTATGCTTTTGGCAAGTACACGGGGCGCGACAAGGTGGAAGATGTCTCGCTCGAGATTAGGACGAAGTGGTTGCAGACGCAGTTCGAACGCTCGCATTTTAATCCGCCGATTTCAAAGCGTTTCGACAGGAACAAGAACATGATTGTCGATCTGAAACTTCGCATTACCCCGGATTTCGAAAGTTGGCTGATGGGTGTCACCAACGATGTGCGTATTCTGAAACCCGCCTTGCTGAAGGAAAAGATTAAGCAGAAACTCAAGAACGCACTGTCTGATATGGACGCCTGAGATGCAAGAACATAACCTCTCCGATTACACCTTCGAATTCCCGAAGGAACTAATTGCTACCCGCACGGCGGGGAAAGGCAAGACGCGTATTCTGCATTGTCCCAAGGATGGCGGGCCGCGACGCATCATGAAGGCTCCCGAAATTGTGGAACTGTTCCGCCCTGGAGACTGCCTTGTGGTGAACAATACCAAGGTGATTCCTGCGCGCCTTTACGGTCACACGTTGCACGGCGGCGAAGTCGAAACGCTACTCGTACAGTCGCTCATTCCGGCAGAGAACGGTGATGCCCGCTATGAGGCGCAGGTCCGCCCGGGCAAGGCCTTTAAGATCGGACGCGAACTCGAAATTGCAGGTGTCAAGGCGACGGTCGAGGATATTCACGAAGATGGAGCCCGCGTGCTCCGCTTTGCGACGACCCCCGTGGAACTTGAAGCGGTGATGAATCGCGAGGGCCACGTGCCGCTCCCTCCCTACATCAACCGTCCCGACGACGAGGACGACAAGAAGGCATACCAGACGATTTTTGCAAAGTACTCGGGTGCAGTTGCTGCCCCGACGGCGAGCCTGCATTTTAGTGAACAGATGCTCGAGGACCTCAAGGCGAAAGGCGTGTACGTTGCCGAGGTTACTTTGCACGTAGGGCCAGGCACATTCCAGAATATCTCGGTCGAGGACTTTACCCAGCACAAGATGCACGGCGAGCATTACGAACTCACGAAGGAAAACGCCGAAATCATCAACAAGGCGAAGCGCGAGGGCGGGCGCATCGTTACCGTGGGTACTACGAGCACGCGCGTCGTGGAGACGATTGCCGATGCGAATGGAATCGTGAAGGCGCAAAAGGGAATCACGCACGCGTTCTTCTATCCTGGCTACCGCTACAAGATTGTAGACGGCCTCCTCACGAATTTCCACTGGCCCAAAAGTTCACTCATCCTGCTGGTGTCCGCATTCTACGGGCGCGAAAACACCCTCGAAGCCTACAGGATGGCCGTCGAGAACAAGATGAAACTGTTCAGCTACGGTGACGGAATGCTAATTTTATAACCGAAGGCGAAGTATTACTTTGTCGTGGCCGCATGAGCGGTCGAATGAAAAAGGAAAAGACATGAAGATTGCAGTTATCGGCGGTGCCGGCTACATTGGATCCCACACGACGCGTGAACTCCTTGACCGCGGACATGAGGTTTGCGTCTTTGACAACCTTTCGAGCGGTTTGGAACAGAACCTGTTCCCCGAAGCGGGCTTCGTAAAAGGCGATATCCTGCATCCCGATGAAATCGGCAAGTTCCTGAACGAATTCAAGCCCGAAGGCCTCGTGCACCTGGCCGCCTTCAAGGCCGCCGGCGAGTCGATGATCAATCCCGAGAAGTACAGCGTGAACAACATTACGGGTTCCATCAACATCCTGAATGCTGCTTCCGCTGCCGGCGTGAAGTATTTCGTGTTCTCGAGTTCCGCAGCCACCTACGGCGCCCCGAAGTACCAGCCCGTCGATGAGGAACACCCGACCGACCCCGAAAACTACTACGGCTACACGAAACTCGCCATTGAGGGGTTCCTCAAGTGGTACGATAAGCTGCGCGGAATCAAGTTCGCGGCTCTCCGCTATTTTAATGCCGCAGGCTACGATGTGAAAGGCCGCATCAACGGTCTCGAGAAGAATCCGGCGAACCTCATCCCGGTGGTGATGGAAGCGCTGCTCGGCAAGCGTAAGGAACTGCTCGTGTTCGGTAATGACTACGACACTCCCGATGGCACGGGCGTGCGCGACTACATCCACGTGAACGACCTCGCGATTGGTCACGGGATGGCGTTCGACTACCTGCAGAAGAACAACAGGAGCCTTATCGTGAACCTCGGCGTGCAGCAGGGGAGTTCCGTGCTCGACGTTATCCACATGGCTGAGAAGGTGAGCGGTCGCAAGTGCCCGTACCGCATTGTGGAGCGCCGCCCGGGTGACCCCGCGACGCTTGTGGCGAACCCCAGCAAGGCCCACGAAGTTCTCGGCTGGAAGGCGCAGTTCAGCGACCTCGAGACTCTCCTTGCGACGACCTGGAAGGCCTACCTCGCCAACGAGAAGTAGCTTTTAGGCTCCGGCTTTTTCCAGCAGCCTCTTCGCCTGCTTTGCGATGAGGTCGGAATCGTTCAGTTCAATTACCTTCTGCAGCCTTTTCACGCCTTCTTCGGGTTCTATCCCAAAGTTGACCCTGAGCTCTCCGATATTGAACAGGGCGCGCCTTGCGAGCGTTGCGTTCTTTTCGGATTTCAGACCTTTTTCGAGCAACAGCAGAGCCGTCTCGGTAAGGCCCTTCGCCTTTGCCGTGTCGCCCCATTCTAGCCACTGCGTGCTTGCGACATCGATGAACAGGTTCGGGTTCGTCATCCTTTCGGCAAATTTAGTGACGGTTTCCTTGTCGGCGGGCTGTTCCTGCAATATGGCTGTCATCGCCTGGCAAAGCAGCTGGCGTGCGGCGTCGTAGTGCCCCTTCTTCGCTTCCTGGAATCCTTCGTCCATCTGGTTCCGTGTCTTTTGCCTGCGCTCGGCGGCGAGGTTGCGGTTTGCGGTCCGGCGGAAGCGCTCTTCAAGGGCGTCTGCCTTCTTTTCGGCTTCGCTTTTCCTGCGCCTCGGAATCTTGAATCCGGCGAGGGCTCCGAGCCCGAAGGCGGGGATGGAGGCGGTTACCACGGCGGCGAAGATACCGCCGTTCACGAGTGCGTTAACGGCTGCGTCCAGGAGGGCGCCCATGATGGCGGTCCCGAGAACCCATCCCGGTATGGCGTCCTTCCTTTCATCGAACGCCGAGGCGCCCAGCATGAATGCGAGGGCGATGCTTGCGCCCATGTAACGGTCCATCGTGTAGTGGTCAAAGAAACTTGTAGAGGTCAGGATGTCGGTAACGAATCCTCCGGCAAAGATGAATGCAAAGAAAAAGCCGAGTGTGATGGCGGCTCCCCAGCGCTCTGCCAGCAGGAAATAGGCGAATAGGAAAAAGACTGCGAAAATGATGTAGTTCCAGGCGCTCGGGAACAAAAGCCAGCTGGTGAACAGCCGCTCGTATTCGCCGTCCTTGGGTACATAGGCGAGGCTGTATCGCACGAACTTGTCCGTATAGTTCTTGATGAACTTGTGACATTCGATTTCGAAATGGGCTTCCTTGGGGTAGAATCCGTGCTCGTCGGCGAATTTTTCCTTGCCGCCGCCGATTTCCCACCATTCGCGGAATTCCTTCCTCATGGCCGCCTTGCGGTCCTCGATGTCGAAGGTCTTTCCGGCCGAAAGGATTCTGTCGCGGTACTGCACGAATTCCTGGAGCTTCGTCTTTTCGTCGTCGGTGAGGCCCACCGTGCGGAACTGGGCGGCGCCTTCTTCGGCCCACCACTTTTCGAACGACTTTTCGATGTTGCTCTCGAGTTCCTTCTGGCTGATGACAGGGGAGAGGGCGGTCGCCGCATTGAAGATGCCAATGCCGAGGACAATGGCAATGACGATGTAATGGTGCACCCGGAGGCGCTTTGTGATTCCCTTGATGGTGTCTTGCAGGCTGCTCATAGTCATTACCTTTTGCCGTATTCGCCGAGCTGGTTCCAGAGGAAGTCCGTGTTTACGTCGCGGTAGCCCTGCGCGTTGACCTCTGCGCGCAGCTTGTGGGCGATGTCGAAGAGGTTCGGGGTGTTCTGCATGCGTTCGAAACTGTCGAAAATCGTGAGGTTGTCGATCCACTTGCCAAGTTCGGGGAAGCGGCTGTCCTCGAAACGGTTCTCGCGTCCCGTCTTGAGGTATTCGAGATAGCGGTCCGTAATCTTGTAGCCGTCTTCCGTGAATATATCCATCGCGCGTGGGAACAGCTTGTAGCCCGTGAGGTATTCGTGGACGATGATGCCGAAACTGAAGTAGTCGACCGATGACGAAAGGTTTTCGCCCATGATGGCCTGCTCGGGCGCGCTGTAGCACGGCGTGAGCTGGCCGCCGTATTCGTTCACCGTCTCGCGGAGTTTCGCCTGTGCGTAGCCGAAGTCGCAGATGAGGATCTTGTGGTTGTTCTTGTGCTGCGGATTCTGGCACAGGAGCAGGTTCTTGGGCTTCAGGTCCTTGTGCACCACCTGGTAGTAGTGCAGCTGGCTGATCGTGTTCGCGAGGTAGGCAATCTGTGCTACTCGCTGCAAAATCTCGTCGTCGGAAAGCTTGGTCTTGAACATCCTGTCGAGCGAACAGCCCTTGATGAATTCCATCTTCAGGTAGGGGTGCCTTCCGGCGAGTCCGCCGCCAAAGCTCTGCACCACGCCCTCGATATTCGTGGCGCGGATGAGGTTGTTGATGCGGATTTCGTCCTGGAACGCGCTCAGGAGCATGTTCAGGCGGTGGAGCCTGTTCTTGCCCGGTGCCGCCCAGAACTTGCATATCTTCACGACGATCTCGCGTTCTCCGTAGTGCTTCTCGTCGTTCGCGTGTTCGATCCAGAAGTTCGCGCGGTAGAGGTTGTTCGTGCCCTCGAGAGTCAGCGGCTCGACGAGCTCGATTTTCTCCATGGCGCCGCTGTGCAGGAATTCCGGGTTCTGGTCGAACCACCGCTGGTATTCCTGCATGCTATAGTGAGGGCGCAGCGCGAGGTTGCGCGACACCCTGTCCAGTACTTCCGCCAAGATATTTCTGAGCATGCCTTAAATTTAGCTAATCGGGGGTACAAAACAAGGTGTCGCGTGGCGGCACCTTGCAAAATAAGTTTTTGGGCAGTTTTTATTCCATGGTCTTCTCGAGCGCCTTCGTGACGACGTTGTAGGCGTCGTCGACAGTGTCGCAGAAATGGAACAACTTGAGGTCTTCCTTGTCAATCATCCCGGTCTCGGCGAGGTAGTTCCAGTTGATGACCTTGTTCCAGTACTTGGAGCCGAAAATCACCACGGGCATGCGGTCGCCATATTTTTTGGTCTGGATGAGCGTGAGGATCTCGAACATCTCGTCGAGGGTGCCGAAACCGCCCGGGAACACGACCATGGCCTTGGCCAGTTTCATGAACCAGTATTTACGGATGAAGAAGTAGCGGAACTGCAGGTTCAGTTTGTCGTCGATATAGGGGTTCGGGTGCTGCTCGAACGGAAGCCTGATGTTGAGGCCGACGGAAGAGGTCCCCACGTCGTTTGCGCCACGGTTGCCCGCTTCCATGATACCCGGACCGCCGCCGGTCATGATGGCGAAGCCCTTGTGCTGCTTGTTGGCCCAGCGGCCTATTTTTGCACCCAGTTCGTGGGCGGCATCGTAGTATTCCGCCACGGTTTCGAGCCTCTTGAGGCGCGCGAGTTCCTTTTTGTCCTTGCAACCCTTCATGCGCTTCTTGATTTCGCTCATGGGGAGCGTACGGGCCGAACCGAAGAACACGATAGTGTTCTGGACGCCTTCCTGCTGGAAAATCTGGTTGGGCGCCATGAATTCGGCGATAATCCTGATGGGACGGCCACTGTCGCTGTCGATAAAGTCCATGTTGTGGTAAATCATCTTGCCCGGAATCGTCGAAATCGCATTCTTCTTTTTTGTAGCCATAGGAAACTCCTTATTTGTCCTTTCCTTGACAAAATACCTTAAGAAGGGACAAAAAGCAAATAAAAAACGCTTTTTTTTGCTTTCATTCGAAAAAATCGTTATATTTGAGGTATGCTAGTAAAAATTTGGACTGACAGCTTTATCATTACCGGCGAAATCGACACCCTGCGTGACGAGCGCCTTACGGACTACATCCGCGAGAACAAGGACTTCATCGCCGTGACCCAGGTGCGCGTGAGCGATCGTAGCGAGAAGGATCTCTTCCGCACGCACTTCCTCAACGTGAGCACGAGCCACATCGAGATTATCCTGCCCGCGGAATAGCGATAGGACAGAACCCATATAAAAGAAGCCGCCCCGAAGGAGCGGCTTGAATTGTATAGTTCCAGGTCCGTATTACATGAAGTACCAGGAGAGGATTGCGCTGGCCTTGAAACCGACGTCGAGGCGTGTGTCTTCGTAGTTAGCAGCGCCATCGACGCCTTCCCTATCAATGTAGTCGAACCCGAGGCCGACCTTTCCGGTCAGGTAGAGTCCGCCTACCACGTTTGCGTGGATTCCGGCCATTGCGTTGAGGGTGAACTGGTTGTTGTCCTCTCCCCAGTGGCTGATGAGGAACTCCCCGCCGATGGAAAGCGGCAGGACGACCTGCATGAAGTAGTAGTCGAAGCCCACGCCGATTTGAATTTGGGTGTAATCGTCTGCACGATCAACTTCGGTTGCCGGGGTGAACTGGGTGGCTTCAGTTTCACGGGTGGTTTCGCCGTGATGGTACAGTCCGAGGATGGCGGACAGTTCCATGTTGGGGGCGAACTTGAACGACACGTAGAACTTTTGGATTCCCTCGTGATCAAGGGCGTCGACGAGGTCTAGTCCCAAGGCCAGGGTTCCTGCTCCGGACTGCACAGGGGCTGCCGCCGCACTGCTTTCGCTTGCTGCCGGGGCGCTGCTGTTTGCAGGCGCGCTGGATGCCGCCGGGGTGTCCTCTTCTTCGTATTCGTCTTCATCGTCCTGGGCGTAGCTGTAGCTGCAGAGTGCCATGGCGGTGAGGGCCGCTAGGAAAATCTTTTTCATATTCCATACTCCTTGTGAAAATTACTATAGAAAACAATATAGTTTCAAAATACGGGTACGTCCAGGATTTTCAAGGAAAAGACGCGATTTACCATTCCATGCTGACTTTCGCAATCAGGAACCGCCTGGAAACCTCGTCAAGCTTGGCGGGGTCGATTTCGAACCCGAGAAGTCCCGCGTAGATTACGAACGGGCTCGCCGTACAGCCCTGGTCGTTGCACTTTACCTTCACGAAGAGAGCTCCGTTTACAGCGTCGATGCCGAGCACGTGCTCGTTCAAATCGATTTCCTGCCCGCGGTGGTTCTTCACGACGGGGAGCGCCTTCGCGTTGAACCGCTCCATCAGGTCGGCGGGGATGCTTTCGGGCGTGTGGCGGTAAACCATCGCCTTCGGGAAGTGCTTGCTGAGCTTTTCCTTCAGCGGCTCGATGTTCACGATTTCCATGCCCCGCGGGAACGGTGCGCTCAATTGCGCCATGAGTGCGGGAAGGTTCTCGGGCGATATGTCGAGCTTCTGTAGCAGGTCCACGCTGATGATTTCACAGTAGGTCTCGAGGCCCAACGGGAGCGCACCCATGTTCGAGATGCGCGGTTTGGGGCTGAAGCCTTCGCTGAACTTCACGGGGATGCCCGCACACAGGAATGTGCGCTCGAAGAAACTGAGCATGTTCTGGTGGGGCAGGAAGCGGCTGAGGCCGGTCTTCTTGAAGGTAATCTTGTAGCTGAAACTTTCCGTCTTTTTCGGGCGACGTTCCGCGACGAGCTTCTTGATTTCTTCGGGAGTGCGGCTCGGAGCCTTGTGGCGTACGGGATCGTCGGCGAGCCTGATTTCGTCGCCGAATCCGGGGATGCCGCACTTCTGGCAGTCGCCCCACTTGCAGTTGGGCACGGGCGCGCTGTTCGGATCGAACGCCTTCTCCCACTCGCGCCTCAGGTACTGCTTGGTGGTGCCCGCATGGATGAAATCCCACGGGAACACTTCGCTCTTTTCGCGCTCGCGGTAAACCCAAGATGTGTCGTAGCCCATCTTTTGCCAGACGGCTTCCCACTTGGCAAAGTCGAACCGGTAGCTGTCGCTCTCGAAGATAATTCCCTGCTTGTAGGCCTCGTAGATTACGGGCCCGAGGCTGCGGTCGCCGCGGCTGTAGATGGCCTCGAGGAAGCTCGTTTCCCAGCTGGCCCAGTTGATTTTCACGTTCGGGTGCTTGAAGAACTTTTCGCGCACGAAGCGGATATGCTTGAGCGCGGTTTCCTTGTCCATGTAGGGCGCCCACTGGAGAGCGGTAAAGGATTTCGGGATGAGAATGCCGATGCTGACCGCAATCTGGATGCCGCGGTTGTACTTGCGCCCGATCTTGACGAGATTGAAGATGAGGTCGCAGAATGCCTGCATGTCGTCGAGGTTCTCGGTCGGGAACCCAATCATTGTGTACAACTTAATCTTGTTGAACCCGCTGCTGAACGCGTGCTCGGCGGCATCGTACATGTCCTGGTCGCTGATGGTCTTGTTGATTATCTTGCGGATGCGCTCGGAGCCCGTCTCGGGGGCGAACGTGGCGCTGCGGCCACCCTTGAGGGCTGCAATCTTGCCGGCGAGCGTCTGCCCGAAACTGTTCACGCGGATGCTCGGGAGGCTCACGTCCACCGTATCGAAGAACGGGTCGTCGATGATGCTGTCGGTGAGTGCCTCCACCGGCTTGTAGTCGGCGGTAGAAAGGCTCAAAAGCCCGAGTTCGCGTTCGCCGGTGGCGCGGATGCCCGCCTTCGCGATGTCCAATACATCGTCCGGGTTGAGTTCGCGGCATGGGCGGTACCAGATGCCCGCCTGGCAAAAACGGCAGCCCTGCGCACAGCCGCGCATGACTTCCACGCTGAAGCGGTTGTGTACCAGCTGCATGTTGGCGATTAAGTTCTTGACCGGGTAGTCCTTCGGGTCCATTACCGGGATGAACAGGCGGCGAACCCCGTTCGTGGTGGCGTAGGCGCCGGCGGCAGGTTCCGCCGGCACAATCGCGCCGAATTCGTTCGTGACTACCGGACGCAAGCTCGGCACGTAAACGCCGTCAATCTTGGATAAATTCTCGAGTATTTCGGCGCGACTGAGGCCCGCCTTGCGGCCCTCGCCTACGCACCGCAGAAAGTCAATCATGACTTTCTCCCCGTCGCCAATCATGAACGCGTCGAAGAAGTCGGCGACGGGTTCGGGGTTCGCCATCGAGGGCCCGCCGGCAACCACGATGGGGTCATTCTCCTTGCGGTCCTTCTGCCACGCGGGAATGCGGGCGAGTTCCAGCACGTAGGGCACGTTGGTAAAATTCAGCTCCGTCTGGAGCGTCATGCCCACCACCTCGAATTCGCGTACCGGCGTGTAGGTCGCGTAGCTGTACAGCGGAATATCGTACTTCGCCATCTCGCGGGCCATGTCATCCCACGGCGCAAACGAGACTTCGCAAAGCAGGTCGCTCTCGCGGTTTATCACATGGTACAGGATGCGGATGCCGTTGTTGCTCATCCCGATTTCGTAGGTATCCGGGAACACGAACGCCATGCGGCAGAGCATCTGGCTGTGGTCCTTTACCACGCTGTTCGCCTCGCCGCCCATGTATCTTGCTGGGGATTCTACGGCGGGGAGGGCAAGTGCAATCTTTTCGAGGATGGTCATGTCCCCAAATTTAGAAAATTGCATTTTATTTCGTTTATTTTTCATTTTTATCGAGACGGATGTCCAATACTTTTGATAAATTTAAGGCATGAGCGTTCTTTCTTATATCTTTTGGCTGATCGTCTTTGTCGGAGGCGTCGTTGCCGCCTATATGGTTCCCGACAACACGCTTGCCCTGCATCTGAAATTCGTCCTGATAGGGGCTTGGGGCTCCGTTCTCGGGCTCGTCTACCACAGCCTCTGCAACCGCAAGTTGCGCGAAGCCGAGGAAAATTTCACGGAAGCCCTCAACGACCAGCAACGCAACAATTCTCCCAAGACAGAATATATTCCCGTAGTCCCGTCCATTGGAGATGAACCTCAGCCCTTCGAGGCTCCCGCGGCCAGGAAACCATTTGATAGCATCCTTCCGCCCGAAAACAAGCCCGCCTCTATCCAGAATCTGGCCGTTCCTGCAAAGATTTCGTTCCCTCTCGAAGCCTGGGAACTTTTCTGCAAGCCGATTCTCAAGAACCGTCCTTTCCCGGAGGTCGTGGAGGCCCTGGAAAAGACTCTGCCCGAACTTTTTCCGACTGCGGCCGGGATCCTTTACATGTATGGAGGCACGCAGACGGAACTGCACAAGATTCTTTCGTTTGGTGACTATGTCATCAGTGACGATACCATCATGCCCGCCGAATGTGCCAGTTTCAATCTGGGCGAGATTGTCATTACCGATTTTGCCTCTAACGAGATGAATGGTGGTTGCACCCACCTGCATCATCATCCCCAGGGAATTTCCTTCTGCGCCCCAATCGAAGGGCTCGAGGAACATTTCGGCATCCTTTCTATCCAGCTCGACAAGATTCCCGATGGCGAAACGCTTGACTTCTGGAAGACGAAGGTCGGCATCGTCGCTGCGACATTCGGGCTTTATGTGGCAAACCAGAACTTGAATATCCGGTTCCAGCAGCACAGCATCCGCGATAACCTCACGGGGCTGTTCAACAGGCGCTACATGGAAGAATCCCTGCGCCGTGAAGTCTCTGCGGCCAACCGCCACGGCACTCCCATCGGTATCGTGATGATCTATCCGGACCAGGTGACGAATATCCAGAAGGAAAAGGGCCACCATGCTGTCGAGCAGATGCTCTGGGAATTGGGTCAGCGCCTCCCGAATTTCATCAGGACCGAAGATATCCCGTGCAGGTACGACGGGGAGGTCCTCTGCGTCATTTTGCCTGGTGCCGACAAGAAAATTACCCTCGAACGTGCAGAACGCATCCGTCGCGAGATTTCTCAGCTCCAGGTCGCCTATGGCGATGGAATCCTGGCGACGACTCTGAGCCTCGGGGTGTCCGTGATGCCCGATCATGCCATTGACGAAGGGACGCTCATCTACAATGGCCAGAGGGCGCTTCAGCTCGCTATGGAAAATGGCGGAAATAGGGTCGTTTCTGCGGACGCCGTTCGCCAATATTGATTCCTGCAAGCGAAATGAGAAATGAAAAACACCCCGTCCTTGCGGTCGGGGTGTTTTTTTGGGGTTAGGAGGAGAACAAAGAGTTCTTGAACATAAAGATAACAAAAAGGGAGGGGGGAGGAACATTTTTTTTGAAAAATCGAATTTTAGTGTAGAGAAGTTCTCATCACCTGGGTGATTGTGGAACAAAACTGCCCGTTTTTGGCTAAATTCAAGCTGTGCAGGCCGCTAGGCCCCGGACTCCCGGGCCCGTCGCTCTTCTTTTTTCTACATTGTGGACGTATGAAGAAATTTCTTGCTCCTGTTATTCTTCTTGTTGCTGTCGTGGGGCTTCTTGCCTACCTGATGCTTGATTTTTCCGGCGTGAAGTCCTCCTTTGATGCGGATGCCTACTTGCAGGCTCGTAGCCGGATCGATTCCCTTGAAGTCGCTCTTTTTGAGGCTCACGGTAACCCGGATTTGCAGCTCTCCCTGCGCGGAGAACTTGAAAAATCGTGGGAGACTCTTGCAGAACTCCGTACGGAAGCGCCTTCTGCCGCTGACCCGACTACGGAAACTATAGGCGGTTTCTCTAAAGAAACGGTCATCTGGATCGCCGGGGGCGTTGCCGCGGTCATTCTCTGCGTAGTCCTCCTGTTCGCACTCTCGTACCGCCGGAAAGTATTGACTCAGAGGATGGAGGCCTTGAAGGCGGATCAGCGCTTCAAGGAGCCCAAAACCGGTTTTGAAAACGATGCTACGATAGCTCCCCGTCCGCGTCCCCAGAAGCGCTCCATTATCGAGGAGGTGTCCGAGTTTGCCGCGTCGCAACAGGCCGATGCCCCTGCTTCTGCCCCGAAGGTCGCGTTTGAAGATGAAAACGGCGTCCCCGAAAATAAAATCCTGTCGACGGACCTGGATGCTCCGCAGCGCCCACCTCTTCGCCCGACGGCCAAGGAACGTATTACGTCTGCCATGCAGTCGCTTTCCGATGTGCTGCGTTCGCCACGCGGAGTCGCTCGTGAACGCACCATGAAGATTCGCGCCCAGAGCCACAACATGACGGGCGACCCTAATTTGCAGGCGAGCAGTCCGCTCAAGACAAACCGCTTCGATCGGGAATTCACGGAGAAGGCGAAAATTATGCAGATGCACCGCCGTGGCTATCCTGCGTCGACGATTGCCTCGCAGCTCAAGGTTCCCCAGGACCAGGTGGAATCCATTATCAGGGAAGCGCTCGAATCGGGGAGCTGATGCGCTACCGTTTCCGTTGCGAATATCTGGGTAGCGCCTTCTACGGTTGGCAAGAGCAGAACGAGGCGGGCAAGACTAAGTTCGTGACGGTTCAGTCGTCTCTCGAAGAAGCTTTCTCCATAGCGCTTCGCTCTCAGGTTCGCATTGTGGGTTCCGGACGGACCGATACCGGGGTCCATGCCCGGGGCCAGTGTGTTCATTTCGATTTCGATGGAGAACTGGATCCTCGCAAGACGGAGCGTTCCATAAACGGCCTTACCAAGCGGCTAATCCGCATCCGGGACCTGCAGCCTTGCGCTCCGGATTTCAACGCGCGGTTCGATGCGCTTGAACGCTACTACCAATACACTATCTACACGCGTCCTGTCGCCCTGATGCGCGATTTTGGCTGGGAATGCGGTTCGCTCTCGCTTGACCTGGATGCGATGGAAGAAGAAGCTCGCGCCTTTCTGGGCGAACACGACTTTATCGACTTCTGCATTCCTCGGAATGACGGCAAGTCAACACTCTGCACGTTGACCGAGTTCCGTCTTGAACGCCTGAACGACTGGAGCTGCATGTTCCATATCAAGGGAAACCGTTTCCTGCACAGGCAGGTTCGTGCTATGGTGGGGACTTTGTTCGATGTCGGCCGCGGTCGCTATCCGCTCGGAACGGTCGACCGCATTTTCGCGAAGGATTTTAGGGGCGAACGCACCTGGGCCCCTCCGCAGGGGTTGGTGCTCCAGGATGTCCGGTATGCCGATTACTAGGTGCTTGCGCGGCGGATAATTTCGACCATTTCGCCGACCGCGTCCTTCAGACCGACGAGTACGGCCTTGCCGATGATGCTGTGGCCGATGTTCAGTTCTTCGATTCCTTCGATGGCTGCGACGGGCTCTACGTTCCTGTAATTGAGTCCATGGCCCGCAATGACGCGAAGGCCGTATTTCCTCGCGAGGACTGTCATGTCCTGGAGGGCCGAGAGCTCGTGGTTTACTTCCTGGATGCTGCCGAGATCGCAGGTCGTTGCGTATTTGTTCGTATTGAATTCCACGAAGTCGGCTCCGACTTTCTTGGCCGCCTTTACCTGTTCGGTTTCCGGATCAATGAAAATGCAAGCGGCGATATCGTTGTTCTTGAGCGTCATGACGAATTTGGAAATCTCGTCGATCTTGGCTGCAACGTTCATTCCGCTTTCGGTTGTGATTTCCTGGTGGTTCTCGGGAACGAGAGTGACCATGTCGGGCTGGACATTGATGGCGAACTGCACCATTTCCTGGGTGGGGGCGATCTGCAGGTTGAGCTTGGTGGCGACGGTTCCCCGAAGGAGCTTGAGGTCGCGATCCTGCACGTGGCGCTTGTCTTCACGGAGATGGGCTACAATACCGTTGCAACCTGCCAGTTCGGCAATGACTGCTGCGGCTACCGGGTCCGGTTCGCGGACCTTGCGCGCTTCACGGATGGTGGCGATATGGTCGATGTTGACTCCCAGTTTTACGGTCATGGCAGCTCCTTGTTTTTTTTCATAAAGGTAGATAAATAGATGAGGGTGGTGCCTTGGGCAGTCGCCTTTTCCTTCATGGACTGCACCTTTGCGATGGATTCCGTGCTCAGGGGCAGAATCATGGCCCCGATTCCGTTCCTGAAGGCCCCTCTCAGCTTTTGGTGGATGTAGTCGTCCAGCGTGCTGTTGGAGGGGTTGTAGGGTGCAAGTATTTGGCAGTCCTGGCTCGATTCCTTGCAGAGCTCGTTCAGTTTCGACTTGTTGTTCATGGAGAGGTCTAGGAACCAGAGCCCGTGTTTGCTCGCTGCGTTCAATACCGTCTGGAGCAGGGGCTTGTGTTCCATGGCCTGTTCTGCAAAACGGGTCGCGATGCCGCTTGCGGAGGGCACCAGCGCCTTTGCGCTTGCGATGATTTCTTCGATTTGTTCTTCGGTATGGTGGCTGCGGATGGGACGCATCTTGTTGTGTCTGGAGTCTAGGCTGTGCGATTCCATCAGAAGCCATAGAACCAGTTCCTTGTCCCTGATGCGGTCAAGGTCGGGGAAAAATTCAGAGGACATGCCGAATGGCGTAATCAGCAGGTCGTATGGGAAATCCAGTTCGTTCAGGGCTACGATGAGTTCGGGCGAAAGCCTTGTCACCTGGAAGGCAATCGAGAGGTACGATGCGTTGTCGCGGAAAATGCTCGATGAAACCTGGAGCTTGAGGTGCAGCGTATCCCCATCGGGAGAAAGGGCGTCGAGCTTGGCTGACTGCGATACGGTCGGGTCGTTGAAAAGTTCTTCCATGTAGAGGACTTTTCCTCCGTTCTCGTCCAGGAACCTCTGGGCTTGGAGCAGGTAGTAGACGATTGTCCTTCCCTTGCCGAGCGTCCAAATGTCGCGCTTCTGGACTTTGGAATACTTGGCCTGGATCACTTCCAGATTCGCTTGCATGCGTTCCACGAACGGCAACGTATCCGGAATGGCAAGGGTGTCGCTTTGGATGACGGCGGGCTCAGCCTCTTTTTGCGAGAGATTAGGATCCAGTCCCAATTTCGGCAAGATGTAGGCTCCCGTTGCTATCAGTACAAGGACAATAAAGATTGCCAATATGTGTTTGAATTTGTTCATCCCGCATAAATATAATTATATTGTCGAACATGCCAGTCCTCTTTGCCCTCGTTGGAGCCACAGGAATAGGGAAGTCGAGTCTCTCGCTTGAACTTGCCGAACATTACAATGCCGAAATTATCGGCGTCGATTCGCGGCAGATTTACAGGGGGTTCGTGATTGGGACTGCGCAGCCCCCGCTCTCCGACCAGCGGAGCGTGGTGCACCATCAGGTGAATTTTCTTGATCCTACGAGCGTCTATTCGGCGGGCTCGTTCTGCTCCGATGTCCGTCGCCTGCTCGCTAGCCATCCGGACCGTTCGTTCATTCTTGTTGGCGGAACGGGACTCTACCTCCAGTCGCTCATGCTCGGCCTTCCGAAAATTCCGAAAGTGGATGCCCACGTGCGAGAAGAACTCGAGAAATCGTCGCGAAAAGAGGGGCTGAATAGTTTGTTCGAACTTGCGCGGAATGTGGATCCCGAAGCCATGGCGGGAGTCGATCCCAACAATGCGCAGCGCATTATCCGTATCCTTGAAGTCTGGAAATCGACCGGCCGCAAGCTTTCGGAATGGCAGAAAGAACGTGAAGGCGGCATCGGCAGGGTTCCCGTATTCTGGCTTCAACGCGAACGCGAAAACCTGTACAGACGGATCAACGTCCGCGTAGACCAGATGGTTGCCGATGGCTGGATGGACGAAATCCAGGCCCTTGCGAAAGTTGTCCCGCTAGACGCTCCTGCGTGGCAGAGCCTCGGCTACCGTGAACTTTTGCAGGCTAAGTCGACATCCGAAATTGCAAGTGTCATCGAGGATGTCAAAAGAAAGACCCGCAACTACGCGAAACGCCAGCTGACGTGGTTCCGCTGGCAGGTGGAATCCGTTCCTGTAGATCTTGATAGGGGCGAAAAGCCTGCATCCGTTGTCATGAAAGCGTTGAATGGTGCGTGACGTGTTCTATAGATTGTTCCTTGCAGTTCTTGCGGCGATTCTTCCGTCTTTTGCCTACGATTGGGATTCTCCAAGTGATGTGGTGTTTTCGCCAAAATCTTTGGAACAGCGAACCTCCATACTGCAGACGCAAGAAAAATGTATCCGAAGTGGCGAATGCCTCGGAGATTCCGCTTCGAAAACCTTGCGGGACGCGTTTACTGGCCTCGAATCTACCATCGTTGCCGAAGATCCCCATGCAACGCTCTTTTCCTACGACGAACTCTTCTTGCTGTATGTGTATAGTGCGCAGGTCTCCCTTGACAAATCCGCGTCGTGGAAGGAACTTGTACGCCTGTTGGAACATTCCAGGTCCATAAAGGATAGTCTTGCGCATCGAAACTATCCGTTTGCAAAAGATTCAACGCTTGTCGATTTTCTAATCGATTCTATCGATTACCATCAAGCTGAATTTGAGTTCTCCCTTCTCGATGTCCCTCGCGAACTGAAAGAATCTTTCCGCATCGTGCTGGAGGCAATTTTGGTATCCAATTCTCTGGCGAAGGCATGTGAAATAGGGCAGAATTCTCACGGGACATCCATGTATGGGGCTTCTGTCGAGTTTATGGAAACGGCACGGGACAGGTTCCTTAGACGCTACCCGCAAAGTGAATACGGGGCCCTTGTCCGAGAATACGTTCCCGAAGGATTTGCCGCGCGTGAAAAAAGAAATGTTGCATCCGAACAAAAATGGTTGGCTTTTTCGATGGGACTTGGTGTCGGTTCGGTGTTCATGGGCGGGAACCTGGGTGAAACAGTGAGTGTCCCTTTCGAAATTCCGTTCTATGGCGAATTTCAGGTGGGGCGCGCGCTGGTGGGTTTTGGATTTGGCATGGGGCTAGGACAGAAAAAAACGTTGTGGAAGGGAACATTCGATGAAATGGAGGGACATGGTTTTGGAATTGTCATGGGAGGCCTGAATTCGTACATCGGCGGGGTGCTGCTTGCGCATAATAGCCTTTCGCTTGATTTGCTTGCGGGAATTGTCGTGTCGGACTACACGCCGACATCGGATAGCGACTATCTCATCCAGGGAATAGGATTGCAAGTTGGAGGCCAACTCGACTTCAAGATTCCTCTGACGGATTTTGTCGAAATGGTTGTCCGCGCCCGCTACTTTTTCAGTTGGGAAAATGCCGAACTCTATATTCCCGATGCGGTTCGCGAAAGAAGGCCGGAAGTCGACAACTTCCCGTCCTATGGGCCGGAAACAGGCTATGGTCATCGGGTGGAAATCTTGCTAGGCTTTAGGGCGGGATTCCCGAAATCCATGATGAAGGAATCTGTGAAATGACAAGTCTGTTTGTAAAAATAAATCGGACCCTTTGGAAATTTGCAATTCTCTTTTTCCTCGCGGGTTGCGTGGAGGCTCCGCCTCCGTTGTCGGATCCGCTCGCGATAAAAAATCCGAGGTGCGAATCTTGTGTCTATAGTGAACGTGAATTGCAGGGTGGGTGGGCTTCCGTTCGCGGCGTGAAAATTTTCTACTCGGAACCTTTCTTGGACAATTACGAAATGTTCGAGGCTGCATGGCCCAAATATAGGGGAAATTTCGGAGAGTGGTTCGGACATTACTTCAGGAAAAATTTTGAGGCGTCCATCGCGCAAGTCTCGTCAGCGAACGCAGACGGAAAGGAAATCAGCATCGAGATGAAGGACGATTCCTTCTGGAAATCTTCTGCACGAACCTTGTCGCGAAAGCGTCCGTCCCTCGCGGATAGTGTTGTCCTGGATGGTATGCTCCTTCCGCGCGAAAGGGAAAATACGGATGACGGAAGCGTCGAAATCTACATTACGCCGATAAATGTTTTTACGCACAAAATAAAGGAATCGCTTGCGGTTACCTATAAGTGTGGCGTGACGGTGCTGGATTCGAAAGACGGGTCTGTTATTTTGTATGCAATCCTTGAAAGCAGGGGCTCCTTGCGCGGGGCTCTTTCGCAAAAAGACGCCGGGAGGACAACTGCTCTCGGTCGTCTCGTAGAGAAAATGACGTCCCTTATGCGGTAACGGACGGGTTTGCCGGTCCTTTTTTGGCTTTTTCCAGAAGATAATCCGCCTATGCTTTAACATGCTTGTGAATAGAATGTTTACAAAGTGTGCCGCAGGTGGGTTTGGGCTGTTTTTATCCCGTTTTTTCAAAAAAAGTGAAAAAAAGTGAAATTTTTTCGAGAAAAACCCTTGACATTCTCCCCGAAAATTCTATAATTGGCCTCACCCTCGAACGGGACGCCTGAGCGGCCGAACGGGAGAGGACGGAGGCCCGAGAG